>OGIL01001613.1_pt1 | contig 11821 bp, 13 predicted proteins | sample 1571751 | NCBI WGS metagenome assembly OGIL01 (sample SAMEA2581964, study PRJEB24529) | metagenome | biome: Human gut stool | place: China | collected 2011 | reverse complement strand
GCCCACAGGAAAAAAGACAGTCCCATGCAAAACGTCTTTCCGCTGCGGACTGCCCCATCGCAGATGATGGCCTGCCAACGGTTCTGCCTCCACCAGGTCAGCACCTGCCTTTGCTTGCGGTAAAACCGGATCATATCATTTCTCATTCCAGTCTCCCGTTTCCCCCGGCAGCGCCGCCAGCGCCTGAAGCAGCGGATCCGCCTGCTGGGGTTCACTGGCCTCCAACAGTTTCCACAGCGTCTCTAACGCCCGGACCCGGTCCACCAGCTTGACCTCTACGCCCTTTTCTGTTACCCTTAGTTCAGACACAGCCGACAGCTCCAAGCCCTCCGGCTCCGTCTCTCCCCGGCGCAGCGCCAGTGTCACCGCATCATCCACCCGGCCAAAGGCCAGCCGTGCCAGCTGCCGCAGCACATCCTCCCGCTTCAGCTGCGCCGCCGCATCGCAGCGCATCCGTTCCAGTTTCTGTTGGGTCCCTTTCTGCCCCAGCATGGCGTAGCCGTCCCGTCTGCCGATCTCTGCGGCAGCCTGCTCCGGATCCATGGTCCGCAGATAGGCCCTGCAAAAGCGGCCATCCTCCTGTTTCTTCTCCAAAGCCGTCCCCCCATTCCATCCCTCCGGCAGATTTTCAGAAAAAGTGCATCTCTCTGTGCAACGTCTTTTCAAGACGCAGCCGAAGCTCTGCACGTTTTCTCTTTCCTCCCATTTAATTTTTAGCAACAATTTAACGATCCGTCTGCTATACTGAAACCAGCAAGGAGGCTTCCTATGTCTCATCCCAATTCCAAATCCAAGACCAGCCTGGCCACCCTATTCCCCTTCTCCATGCGGGACCTCATTGTCACCGCGCTGATCCTCTTTGTGGCCGTGGCCTTCTGTATCCTACTGCAGAGGCTGGACCCCAGCGCTGGCTTCGCCACGCCGGTTTTTGTGCTGACTGTGCTGCTGACCTCCCGCCTGACCACCGGCTATTTCTGGGGTCTTTTCTCTGCGGTGCTGGGCGTCATCGCCGTCAACTTTTTCTTCACCTTCCCCTATTGGGCCTTCAACCTGACCATCACCGGCTACCCCCTGTCCTTCCTGACCTTTCTCAGTGTTTCTGTCATCACCTCCGCTCTGACCACCAAAACCCGCCAGTTGGACAAGCTGCGAATGGAAAATGAAAAGATCCGGATGCGGGCCGACCTGCTCCGCTCCGTATCCCATGATATCCGCACCCCCCTGACCTCTATCATCGGCTCCACCTCCGCCGTGCTGGACAATCCCGACCTCTCCCAAGAGGACCGCCGTTCCCTGCTGGAGGATGTGAAGCAGGAGGCCCAGTGGCTGATCCGCACCGTGGAAAATCTCCTTTCCATCACCCGCATCGGCAGTGACCGGACAGAGCTGAACAAGCAATTAGAGCCGGTAGAGGAGGTTTTGGCGGAAGCCGTTCAAAAGGCCCGCAAGCGGCTTCCTGACATCAAATTCTCTGTGGAGGTCCCGGCGGAGCTGCTCATGGTCCCTATGGACCCCATCCTCATCGAGCAGGTCCTCTCCAACCTGATTGAAAACGCTGTCATCCACGGCCAAACCACCACCGCCATCCATCTCCGGGCGGAAAAAACGGAGGACGGCTTCGCCGCCTTCTCCGTTCGGGACAACGGTCAGGGCATCTCCCCGGCCCTCCTGCCCCACTTATTCGATTATTCTATCCGCCATGCCTCTCCCCCCACGGGAGATGGGAAGCGGAACATGGGCCTGGGGCTTTCGGTGTGCAGCGCCGTGGTCAAGGCCCACGGCGGGCGGCTCACCGCCCATAACCTTCCAGAGGGCGGCGAGTTTATCTTCTGCCTGCCCATGCCCCCCGCCGATCCCGCTATTTCCACTGATTTATCCGAGGAGGAAACCCTATGAACATCCGTGAAAAGATTTTGGTCATTGAGGACGAAAAGAGCATCGCCCGCTTTATCTCCACCATTCTCACCGCCAATGGCTACGAGGCTATGCGGGCCGCCAGCGGAGCCGAGGCCATGTCCATGATCTCCTCCCACTGCCCGGATCTGGTGATTCTGGACCTGGGACTGCCGGATATGGACGGGTTGGACATTCTGCGCCAGCTCCGCAGCTGGTCCACCCTACCTGTGGTGGTGGTCTCCGCCCGCTCCCACGAGCAGGACAAGGTCTCCGCTCTGGATTTGGGGGCCGATGACTACCTCACCAAGCCCTTCGGCACCGACGAGCTGCTGGCCCGTGTGCGGACGGCCATCCGCCACACCCGCACCGCCACCGGCAACAGTGAGATCGCCCAGCAGGGCACCTACACCGTAGGCGACCTCACCATCGACTACAACAAGCATCAGGTTCTCGTCCGGGGTGAAAACGCCAAGCTGACCCTCAGCGAATTCCGGATCGTCGCTCTGTTAGGCAAGCACGCCGGCCGTGTGATGACCTATGATTCCATCATCAAGGAGTTGTGGGGTCCTCGGGCCAGCGGCGATAACCAGATCCTCCGGGTCAACATGGCCAACATCCGCCGAAAGATCGAGAAAAATCCCGCCGAGCCGGAATACCTTTTCACCGAAGTGGGCGTAGGCTACCGCATGGCGGAATCCGAAAACTGACATACATAAACAAATCCTCCGCCATAGAGCGGAGGATTTGTCTGTTTTGCGATTCACCTGACCCTTTTCATTCTCGTTCTTTTCCGTTTCCGGTCAGTCATTTCTCTTGGAGTACCTCTCGTATTTTGAAGATTCCCTGCGAAAGCACCCCAAATTTGCATTTTTCAGAATGGCCCGCCCTGCTCCCGCATACAGTTGCAGTGCACCCATTTCTCAAAATCAATGCTTGGGAGTGTCGAACGATGGCAATGTCTTATATCTGGTCCGGTCTGGTGATCCTCTCCTTCCTTTGGGGCTTTTTTCACGGGAACCTCAGTGCCGTGGCCGCCGCCGCGCTGGACGGTGCCCAGTCCGCTCTGGAGCTGAGCCTTTCTATGGCCGGCATCCTCTGCCTTTGGAGCGGCGTCATGGAGATTCTGAATGTCTGCGGTCTGTCCCGCCGCATCGCCGCACTGTTCCGTCCGCTGCTGCGCCGCCTGCTGCCCAACGCCAGCCGGGACGAGGAAACGCTGGCGGCAGTCTCCGCCAATGTCTCCGCGAACCTTCTGGGCCTTGGCAACGCCGCCACGCCGCTGGGCATCCAAGCCGCCCGGCGGATGGCCCGAAACTGCGGTGGCACTGCCAGTGACGAGCTGTGCCTGCTGGTGGTGCTCAACACCGCCTCCATCCAGCTTCTGCCCACCACCGTGGCCTCCGTCCGGGCTGCCTTCGGCAGTGCCGCCCCCTTCGACATTCTGCCCGCCGTCTGGATCAGTTCTCTCGCCTCTGTCACGGTGGGCCTGCTCACCGCCCGCCTTCTCTCCCGCCGGAAAGGAGGCCCTGCATGAACCCCTCTGACCTCATCATCCCCCTGCTGCTGGCGGGAGCCGCCGCCTGCGGCACCGGGCGCCGGGTCAACGTCTACGCCGCCCTGACCCGCGGCGCGGAGGACGGTCTTACCGTCCTGCTCCATGTGATCCCCGCTCTGGTGGGCCTGCTCACCGCCGTCAGTATGTTCCGGGCCTCCGGTGCCATGGATGCGCTGGCCCGGCTGTGCGCCCCGGTTCTGAACCTTCTGGGCATCCCGGCAGAGACCGTGCCGCTGATGCTGGTCCGCCCCGTATCCGGCAGCGGCGCACTGGCCGTTGCCAGCGATCTGATGGCCTCCCACGGGCCCGACAGCTACATCGGCCGGGTGGCCGCCGTCATGCTGGGCAGCACAGAAACCACCTTTTACACCATCGCCGTCTACTTCGGCTCCGCCGGCATCGTCCGTACCCGCCACACCGTCCCGGCGGCGCTGGCGGCAGACCTCACTGGCTTTCTCACCGCTGCCCTCACCGTGCGGCTCCTGTTTGGCCCCTGACATTTGCGAATTCACGCAAAAAAAGCACGGCAAAGCCGTGCTTTTTCGTTTCCTTTATGCAGATTTTCTCACCTTTCGTTCAAATGCGCCCGCAGACGTTCCAGATTCCCCCGCATGAGCGTCACATACGTCTCTCCCCTCGCCAATTCCTCCGGGGAAACGTTGTGGCAGGTGTGGAACATAGCGGTCCCCGCCCCCGCCGCCTCGGCGATGGCGTCCGCCACCAGATGATTGGAAAACTCAATATACCAGACCGTCGAGATCCCTTCCTCCCGTACCTTGTCCGTCAGAAAAGCAATGGTCGCGGCGGACGGTTCCGTCTGGGTGGAGCATCCCGGAAATGCCGCGTAGTACCGCAGATCAAATTCTTCTGCGAAATACCGCAGTGGGAACCGATCTCCAAACACTATGGTCCGGTCCGGCAAGCTGTCGAAAAACGCATGAAATTCGCCATCCAGAGTGTCGATCTCCTCCGCATATTTCTCTGCGTTGGCCCGATACCGCTCCCCATTCGCACTGTCCAACTCCGCCAGCACCTCCCCAAACTGCCGGGTGATGGCCGCGGCGTTGGCCGGGGCGGTCCAAACATGCTCATCGATCTCCGTCACGGTCCCTAAGTGGTCGTGGTCATGGTCATCCTCGTCCTCATCGTGGTGATGCCCCACTTCCTCCTGCATCCCCTCTACGTGCTCCTCCTCCAGAGTCTCCACGCAGTCGATCAGCGCCAGTGTCCGGCCCGTTGGCTCCGCTGCCTCTAAAATCGTCTCTACCCACTGGTCGGAGTCCCCGCCCAGATACAAAAAGAGGTCACAGCTCTGCACCTTCAAAATATCCGCCGGAGTGGGTTCATAGGAATGGCTCTCCGTCCCCGGCGGCAGCAGTAATTCCACATCCGCTAAGTCTCCGGCGGCGGCCCGGGCAAAGTCATACGCCGGAAATACAGTCGCTACGATGTGCAGCTTTCCATCCTCCGGTTCCTGCACGGATGCCGGTGCGCATCCTGCCAGCAGCGCCAGCGCCAGTACGCAAATCAACAGTCTTTTCACAGTGGTCTCCTCTCAATTTGAGAATCATTTTCAAATAAGATACCACATCCGCCCCAAAAAAGCAACCCCGACTATCCGTCGGGGTTGCCTCTGTTTTCCTGTTTACTTGCTGCGCTTCAGAACCTCACACAGCAGCTTCCACGTCCGCTGGACGGACGCGATGTGCATCCGCTCTCTGGGGGTGTGGATGTCCGTCAGATCCGGGCCGAAGGACACGCAGTCCAGTCCCGGCAGCTTTTCGCCCAGCAATCCGCACTCCACACCGGCGTGAACGGTCTCCACCACCGGCTCCTTGCCGTACTGCTCCCGGTAGACCTCGATCATCCGCTCCCGGAGGGGAGAATCCGGCAGATATTCCCAAGCGGGATAGTCGCCGACCACGTCCACACGGCCCCCCAGCTGCTCCGTCAGGCACCGCAGGCGGTCCCGGACCATCTGCTTCTGGCTGGCTACGCTGCTGCGGACGGAGCACACCGCCGTCATTTCATCGTCGCCGCATTTCAGAATGCCTATATTCAAGGAAGTCTGCACCAGACCGGGAATATCCATGCTCATGGCCTGCACCCCGTTAGGCAGGCAGGTCAGCATGCAAAGCGCCTTGCCGGTGGTCACTTCGTCCATCGGCAGGCTCTTGGTCTCCACCGTTTCCACAGCTACCGTCAGACCGGGATCCGCGATCCGGTATTCCTTCTTCATCTCCGCAGCCAGCGTCTCCGCAGCCTTCCGGGCCGCGCCGCCGTCAACCACGGTGACCACCGCCGCCGCCGCCGTGGGGATGGCGTTGTCCTTGCTGCCGCCCTCGGCGGACACCAGACGCAGCTCCGTCACGGCGGCCATGGCCCGCAGCAGCCGCCCCAGCAGCACATCGGCGTTGGCACGGCCCTTGTTGATCTCCACGCCGGAGTGACCGCCCACCAGGCCGGACACCCGCACTGCCAGCGTCTCCCCAGAGAAGTTCTCCCGGACCAGCGGCAGATGGCAGAACACGCTGCTGCCACCGGCACAGCCCACGGTGAAGATCCCCTCCTCCTCGGAGTCGATATTCAGCATGGTACGCCCTTGCAGCGGCGTCACATCCAGCACGGCGGCGCCCAACATACCGATCTCCTCGTCGGTGGTCAGCACGACCTCCAGCCGGGGATGCTGCAAGGTGGTGTCCTCCAGCGCCGCCAGGGCCATGGCTACGGCGATGCCGTCATCGCCGCCCAGAGTTGTCCCCTTGGCGCCTACCAGATCGCCGTCCACAAAGAGGTCCAAGCCCTCCTTGTCCATATCCTTGGCGCAGCCCGCCTCCTTTTCGCATACCATGTCCACATGGCCCTGCAGGATCACCGCCGGGGCGTCCTCATAGCCCGGCGTGGCCGGGGCGATCAGGATCACGTTGTTGGCTTCGTCCTGATAATGCTCCAGCCCCAGCTTTTCGCCAAACGCCACGCACCAGTCGCTGATGGCCTTGGTGTTGGTGGAGCCGTGCGGAATGGCGCACATCTCCTCAAAAATTTCAAATACCCGCTTCGGTTCTAAATTGGACAGGATCGCCATGTTACTTCTCTCCTTTTTTCTGCAATTTTATTTTGTTGCCTTGTTCATCCACGATATAGGTATTGTCCAGCTGCCCTTTCAAATTGCCCAGCACGGAATCAATGTATTCCCGCCGCAGGGCGGCGCGCTCCATCTCCTCCCACTCCGTCAACCCTTCGGGGCTTTTTGCCTTCTTCGCCAATTCGTTGATCCGGTCTATTTGCTTTTGTTCCATATTTACTCCTTTTCCGCGGTTTCCCGTTCAAAAACGAGGTCTATCGTTTCTATAAAGCCGCCTGCCCGTTGGGTGGCCGGGATCCAGCCCGCAAACCGCCAGCCGTCGGCAGCCCATTTCCGGATGATCTCCTGATGGCCCACTGTTGCCAGTCCAACGCCGCCCAAAAAGCTGTACCCGCCGGAGCCGGTGCAGTCCACCCGTTCAAATTCATATTCCAGCACAGAAACCACCTCTCACTTATAGCACTGCACGGTGATGGGGATGCGGCCCTTTTTCGTCAAGGCTCCCACCTCCGTCAGCTCAAATTTCCCAAAGCCCCTTGCAGAGACCGTATCGCCCTCGGAAACCGTCCGATCCGGCTTCGTGCACTCCCGCCAGTTCAGCTGCACCCGGCCGCTTTCGATAAGTGCCGCCGCCTTGCCCCGGGCCATGCGGAAGCCGGTGGAGCACACGGCGTCCAGCCGCAGGGAGGACACCGTATCCCGCCGTTCCTCCCGTCGGATCTCCGGGATGTGGACGCAGCCGGGGTCGATCTCCGCCACCCGCAGCTTCACCCGTCCGGCGGACTCCCAGCTTTGCGCCAGAAATTCCGCCACGGTATCCAGCACCAGCACATCGGCGCTGTCCGGCCCTACTAAAATATCTCCGATTTTCTCCCGGACGATCCCCATGCCCATGAGACTGCCCAAAAAATCCCGGTGGGTCAGGTTTTCTCCCTCCCGGAAGGCCGCCCGCAGACACCGGATGGGGCTGTACGTTCCGGCGTCCGAAGGGTCCATCCAATCCGGCAGGAACAGGAGCACCGCCCGTTCCGCGCCGTCATAGCCGCCCCAGCGGATATATGCTGTTTCCGGAATTCCCGCCGCATGAAGCAGATCGGCGGCCTGCGCCTGCTGGGCGGGGCTTAAAAAGTCCGTTGCCGCCGGGATATTCCGCTCTGATGCCTGCTTGGCCCGATCCAGTACCCGGGCCAGCAGCGTCCGGTCCTCTCCCAGAGCGCCGCACTGGTCCAGCAGCTTGCTCTTATCCATGGCGCAGCTCCTGTGTCCGCACCAACCGGGCATAAGCGCCGTTTTTCGCCATCAGCTCATCATGCCGCCCCAGCTCCGCCACCCGGCCGTCCTCGATCACCGCGATGCGGTCCGCGTTCCGCACGGTGGACAGTCGGTGGGCAATGATGATGGTAGTCCGCCCCTGGGAAAGCCGTTCAAAGGTCTCCTGCAATTTTGCCTCCGTCACGCTGTCCAGCGCCGAGGTGGCCTCGTCCAAAATCAGCACCGGCGGATTTTTCAAAAAGATCCGGGCAATGGAGATCCGCTGCTTCTGTCCGCCGGAGAGCAGCGTCCCCCGCTCGCCCACATAGGTCTCCAAACCGTCAGGCATGGCCTGAATATCGTCATAGATCTCTGCCAGCTGCGCTGCTCGGATGACCTCCTCCTCGGTGGCCTCCGGCTTGCCGCAGCGGATGTTGTTCAGAATACTGTCAGCGAACAGAAATACATCCTGCTGCACCACGCCCACCTGCTGCCGCAGAGAGCGCTGGGTCACGTGGCGCACATCCTGTCCATCGATGCGGATATCACCGTCCGTCACATCGTAAAATCTTGGGATCAGCTTGCACAGGGTAGACTTTCCGCCGCCGGAGGGGCCCACCACCGCCAGCGTCTCTCCCGCCTTGATATGCAGATCCACATCGTGAAGCACATCCAGATCTCCCTCATAGGCAAAGCTGACGTGGTCCACATCCACCTGTCCCTTCACATCGGTCAGCTCCACGGCGTCCGGCGCATCCTTCATGGCCGGCTCCGTCCGCATCAGCTCCAGAAAGCGGGAAAAACCGGCAGTGCCGTTGGCCAGCAGCTCGGAAAAGTTGGCCAGCTTCCGCACGGGATTCACAAAGGTTGTGATATACAGACTGAAGGTGATCAGGTCCACGGTATTCAGCTCGCCCCGCATAATGAGGACGCCGCCGGCGGCGATCACCGCCACGGAGAGAATGGACAGGAAGAATTCCATCACGCCGTTGAATCGGCCCATCGCCTTATGAAATTCCTTCTTGGAGGTTTTATAAACATCATTGGAGACATTGAACTTCTCCAACTCCTCTGCCTCGTTGGCAAAGGCCTTTGCCGTGCGGATACCGGAAATGCCGGACTCGATCCCCGCGTTAATGGCGGCGGTTTTCTGCTTCACATGGCGGGACGCCTGACTCATCGACCGGCGGCAGGTCCACACCACGATCAAAAACACCGGCAGAATGGCGGCGATCACCAGCGCCAGCCGCCACTGGATCGTAAACATGATGACAAGGGCGCCGATGACGGTCACGCCGGAGATGAAAATATCCTCCGGGCCGTGATGGGCCAGCTCCGTGATCTCAAACAGCTCGCTGGTCAGGCGGCTCATCAGGGCGCCGGTCCGATTGCGGTCATAGTAGCCGAAATCCAGTTCCTGCATGTGGCGGAACAGATCCCGGCGGATGTCCGCCTCTACCAGAATACCAAAGGTGTGCCCGTAGTAACCGATGATATAGGTCAGCACGCTCCGCACGGCGAAGGCCGCCGCTGCCGCTGCCATCACCGTGAAAAAGGTGCGGTATGCGTTCTGTGGAAGCAACTCGTACATACACCAGCGGGACAGGTACGGAAAGGCCAGATCGATCAGCGCAATGGTAAGGGCGCAGACCATATCCAGCACAAACAGCTTCTTATGGGGTTTGAAATAAGACAGAAAGATCCGCAGATCGGACCGCTCCTGAAATTCCTTGGTGGTCATGAAAAATTCAAAGCTCCTCTCACAGAGTACAGCCGCTTTTTCCGGCTGCTGTCCGCCTCCGGCGGACCGATAGCTGCATCATACCATGATTTTCCCACCTTGGCAATGGGGAAACAGCCCCCCGAACGCGCCGCGTCCGGGGAGCTGTCGGAAAAGCGTATGCTCAGCTGTTGGTCAGATAATCGCCCTTCATGTAGCCGGTGGTATCCCGGCCGCCGGGGCCGGAGAACGTGATCTCATACCAGCCGTCACCGGCGCTCTTCACGATCTTCACATCGCTGCCGTTTGTCAGGGATGCAATGGAATCGTAGCTCTTGCCAGGACCGGAACGGACGAACACACCGCCGCCGGCATTGGTCACCTTACCGCTGCCGGTTTTCAGGGCCCCGGACGTGGTTGTGGTGCTGCCGGCCGTACCTGTGGTAGTACCCGTGGTTGTACCTGTTGTGCCCGTGGTGGTGCCGGAGGCACCTGTGGAAGTGGTCCCCGCTGTGGTTGACAGGAATTCACCCTTCATATAACCGGTGGTATCCCGGCCGCCGGGGCCGGAGAACGTGATCTCATACCAGCCGTTCCCGGCGTCCTTCACCACCTTCACCTCGTCGCCGTTTTTCAGGGAAGCAATGGGCGTACCGCTGGTGCTGGGGTCCGGTCGGACATTGACGCCGGTAGCGGCGTTCACCACAGTGGCGGTACTGCCGGTCGTTGTGCCCGGCGTGGTAGGTGTCGTAGGTGTAATGGGCGTGGTGGTATCCGGTTCATCCGGCATCACGCCGGGATCCGTATTGTCCTCAGGCTCCTCCGTCTCGCCCGGTTCCGAGGGATTCTTCTCCGTGCTGTCATCCGGCTGCACCGGCGTCACCACGCCAGGCTGAGGCGTCACCGGGTCCTTGGGGCCGGTAGGACTTTTGTCATCCCGCAGCAGGAAAAGCAAAATCCCCGCCATGATCAGGATCAGCACCACCAGTATCGGCGTCAGCACGCTGAAATGACGGCTCTGCCGGGCCCGCCGGCCTCCCCGGTCCTTGCCCTTTCGCAAAACCTCTTCCTCCTCGCAGAAGGGGCAATACTTATAGGTATCGGAGTATTTCTCCCCGCAGTCGGGACAGCGCTTCATCGCCATAGTGGTCCTCCTTGTATCCGCACTCGACAGTATCAGACTCTCGTAAATTTATACTTTACATAATACCGATTTTTGTGCATTCAGTCAAGTAGAGCCGGGTCGATTTCACAGGAATTTCATACTTTTTCTTGCTTTCATGTTATCGGACACCTATAATAAAATTATATACTGTCAACCAAACGTGAAAAATACGCCTGCCATCACCAATACGCACCCCACGTGCCCGCTACTTTATATGAAATGGGAGGTTCCTCATGAGTACCATCCTGATCGGTATCGCCGGCGGTACCGGCTCCGGCAAAACCACCCTCACCCGGCATCTGAAAGAGCATTTCGGCCCGGAAGTCACCGTCATCGGCCATGACAATTACTATAAGCGTCAGGACGGCAAGACTCTGGAAGAACGGGCCAAGGTAAATTATGACCACCCCGCCGCCTTTGATACGGAGCTGCTCATCGAGCATCTGAAGGAGTTGAAAGAGGGCCGCCCCATCCGCTGCCCGGTCTACTCTTATGTGGAGCACAACCGCACGGAGGAGACCCGGGAGATCCTCCCCACCAAGGTTATCATCGTAGAGGGCATCCTGATTTTCCAGAACCCCACTCTCCGGGATATGTTTGACATTAAGATCTTTGTGGAGACAGATGCCGACGTCCGCATCCTCCGCCGTGCTTTGCGGGATGTGGAGGAACGGGGCCGGACCCTCCAATCCGTCGTCACCCAATACCTCACCACGGTAAAGCCCATGCACGAGCAGTATGGTGGAGCCAAGCCGCAAATTTGCCGACATCATCGTCTTGGAGGGTGGCCGCAATCTGGTGGCTCTGGAGATGATCATGCAGCGCATCCGCGCCCACATCGACACCCCTTGAATTTTCTAAAATCGAAGCGGAGATGGCTTTTCCCATCTCCGCTTCGTCATATTTCGGCATGATTATACATTTCGGAATCATTTTACCTGTCTTTTACGGTTTTTCCCCGTCTGGCGCCAACAACTCCAAAACCTGACTCTCTCCCAGCACACGGATTCCGTGTGCCCGCAGCAGTGCCGCCGTGCAGGAAAAGACGGAGGTCCTCGCCGAGCCTTCCGAAGCAGGCTTTCAGGAGGCGGTGGAGCGCATACGGGAGATGCTGCGCATGGGCGAGGCCATCCAGGTGGTGCCCTCGGT
>OGIL01001593.1_pt1 | contig 11917 bp, 7 predicted proteins | sample 1571751 | NCBI WGS metagenome assembly OGIL01 (sample SAMEA2581964, study PRJEB24529) | metagenome | biome: Human gut stool | place: China | collected 2011 | reverse complement strand
TAAGTAAAAGGGAAATGGCTTCTTACGGACTTGGGGCGGTCGGAAAAGATATGGTTTATATGTTTTCGGCAAGTTATATTTTGTATTATTATCAGGATATTTTAGGCGTCAGTGCGATTGCAATGGGCATGATTTTAATGGCGGCGCGCGTGTTTGATGCGTTTAATGACCCGGTTATGGGGGTTATTGTGGCAAAGACAAGGACACGGTTCGGGAAGTTCCGTCCGTGGCTGTTTGTGGGAACGGCGCTCAATGCCATCGTGTTGTATCTGATGTTTGCGGCACCGCCTGCATTGGACGGCGGCGGGCTGGTAGCCTATGCGGCGGTTACATACATTTTATGGGGTGTGACCTATACCATGATGGATATTCCGTACTGGTCCATGATTCCGGCATTTACGCAGGGAGGAAAGGAACGTGAAAATCTTTCCACGCTCGCACGTTCCTGCGCCGGGGTCGGTTCTGCACTGGTAACGGTTATCACTATGCAGTGCGTCTACTTTTTCGGAAACGGCAATGAAAAAACGGGCTTTAAGTGGTTTGCCCTGATTTTATCCGTATTGTTTTTTGTATTCATTCTGATTACCTGTCTGAATATCAAAGAGAAATCAACGGTTGATGTCGATGCGCCGTCCATAAAGCAGATGTTTAAGGCATTACTGCAAAATGACCAGGCAATGACGGTTGTTATTACCATTGTGCTGATTAATACATCGGTATACATTACGTCCAATCTGGTGATTTACTTTTTTAAATATGATTTCGGCGGTGCGGACTGGTACAACGGCTATACGCTGTTTAATACCTTTGGCGGTGCAATACAGATATTGTCGATGATGATTCTGTTTCCGTTACTGCGTAAATTTTTAAATACAATCCGCATTTTTTACGTGAGCTTTGCCATGGCGATAGCAGGATATTTAGTGCTGCTGGTGCTTGTATTTACAACAATGTCCAATGTATTTATACTGTTTATTCCGGCATTTTTCATCTTTGCGGCAAACGGCATGTTACTGGTGCTTACAACCATTTTCCTTGCCAATACCGTGGATTATGGTGAATTAAAAAATAAGCGCAGGGACGAGAGCGTGATTTTTTCTATGCAGACATTTGTTGTAAAATTAGCTTCCGGTGTAGCGGCACTGGTTGTATCCGTGTGCCTGTCGCTGAGCCATTTAAGTCAGGATACGGCAGTTGTGGCGGGAGAAGCCGCACAGGCAGGCGGTTCGCTGGTCGGACTGCGTATGACAATGACGGTGCTTCCGATTGCAGGACTGTTACTTGCTGTGTTTTATTTTCACAAGAAATATATTCTGACAGAGAGTAAAATGGAGGAGATGAACAATACACTGCGGGCTTAAAAGGTATATATGATAAAGAAAGGATTTCTGATATGATTACGATAGAAAAAAATCTGTATGCACTGCATACACGGCATACGTCTTATGTATTTTGTGTCATGGAGAGCGGACATCCGGAGCATTTGTATTATGGAAGGCGGATTCATGCACAGCAGACCGTAATGATGGAAAAAAGGGCATTTCTTCCGGGCAATACGATTGCGTATGACAGCAGTTTTGAAAATCTTTCATTGGAGGATTGCTGTCTTGAAATGTCATCTTACGGAAAAGGCGATATCCGTGAACCGTTTATTGAAACAGAATATGCGGATGGCAGTACAACGGCGGATTTTTTGTTTGAGAGCGCACAGATTTCCGAAACAAAATGCGGCTTGCAGACACTTCCGGGTGCATATGATGAAAACGGCAAATCCGAACAGCTAAAGGTCGTATTGGCAGACAAAGAAGGAAAAACAAAGCTGGAACTGTATTATGACGTATACGAAGACTGCGATGTGATTACAAGGCGCGCTGTTTTTAAAAATGAAGGAGAACAGCCTGTGAAGCTTAGGCGGCTGATGAGCATGCAGCTTGATTTACACCGGGCAGACTATGTGCTTTCAACATTTCACGGCGCATGGACACGGGAAATGAACCGCAGTGAAGCCGTGCTTGAAACCGGAAAATATGTCAATGAATCCTTTACGGGAACGTCATCGAGCCGTTCCAATCCGTTTATCATGCTTGGCAGAAAAGAAACGACCGAGGACACAGGAGAGTGTTTTGGAATAAATCTTATTTACAGCGGCAGTCACTATGAAGCTGTAGAGGTACAGGCAGGACGTACAAGAATCGTTTCCGGTATCCAGCCGAAAAATTTCTGCTTTACGGTTGGCACAGGTGAAGTTTTTGAAACACCGGAAGCGGTGCTGACCTATGCGGCATCAGGTTATAATCAAATGAGTCACCAACTGCATGATTTTGTGCAGGAGCATGTTGTTCGCGGCACATGGAAACGGAAACTGCGCCCGGTGCTGTTAAACAGCTGGGAAGCGGCGTATTTTGACATTAACGAAAGGAAACTGCTACGCCTTGCAAAGGCGGCAAAAGAAGCGGGAATCGAACTGTTTGTCATGGATGACGGCTGGTTTGGAAACCGGAATGATGATAAGAGTTCCCTTGGGGACTGGTATGCCGATGAAAAGAAGCTGCCGGGCGGACTTTTGGGAATTGCGCAGAAAATCAAAGCACTTGGACTGGATTTTGGTATCTGGGTAGAACCGGAAATGGTGAGTGTCAACAGCCGTTTGTATGAAAAGCACCCGGACTGGGCAGCTGCCGGTCCCGGCAGGAATCATTCCGAGGGCAGAAACCAGCGGATTTTAGATTTAGCCAATCCGCAGGTGCAGGAATTTGTCATTGAAGAAATGAGCCGTGTTTTTTCCGGTGCGGATATTTCTTATGTCAAATGGGACATGAACCGGATTTTCAGTGATGATTATTCACCGTATCTGCCGCCGGACAGACAGGGTGAAGCAGCACACCGCTATATCTGCGGGCTGTATCACTGCATGGACGTATTGACAAAACGTTTTCCGGATATTTTATTTGAAGGCTGTGCGGCAGGCGGCAACCGCTTTGACCTCGGCATTTTGTGTTATTTTCCGCAAATCTGGGCAAGCGATAATCCAGATGCGGTCAGCCGCGCGCAGATTCAAAACAATTACACTTACGGCTATCCGCCGTCCGTGCTTAGTTCACACGTTTCAGCAAGCCCGAATCACTAGACACTGCGCCGCACACCGCTTGAAACACGCTTTGCCGTGGCGGCTTTCGGGAATTTGGGTTATGAATGTAATTTCTGTGATATGTCCAAAGAAGAACTTGAGGCGGTGAAAGCACAGATTACCTTGTATAAAGAAAAGCGGGAGCTGTTCCAGCGGGGGATTTTTTATCGTGGCAGAAGTTTTTCGGACAGGGATATCCGTGACAGCAGTGTACTGTCGGCGGGCGGCGGCAGTCTGATGGAGTGGAGCTGTGTCAAAAAAGATACTTACGAAGCGGTCGGATTGCTGATGAATAAACTTGCGGTGGCAAACACGCCGCATACATGCTTTTATGCAAAGGGATTAGACCCTGAAAAGCAGTATCATTTTTACAATCGTGCGTTAAAGTACAATATCAAGGATTTCGGGGATTTGGTCAACACCGCATCGCCGGTGCATATCCGTCAGGATTCCCTGATACAGCACCTCGCCGCCAAATGGATTAAAATAAACGGTGAGCGGGAGGACTACCATGTATTCGGCGATACGCTGATGTACTGCGGTGTGCGCTTAAAGCAGGCATTCTGCGCAACGGGACTGAATGATGAAGTGCGTTACTTCCCGGATTTCGGCGCAAGGCTTTATTTTATGGACGAAGAAAAAACACGGTAAGTATGATTTTTACGAAAAAAACAGTTGACAGATTTTATTTTCTGTGTCTATAATGAAAAAAACGAAATACTTCGGTATGTGAGGTTACCACAGGGATTTGGATTTTCCTAAGGTTGCTGCCGCAAATTTGTGGAGACACAAATCGTTGGTCAGCAGGCTATGTCGGTTTAAGGCATAACCTAATGCAACTAATATGCCCTGTGATGCTAAAGCTTGGACGACGGAAGCACAGCGCCAGATAAAGAAATGGCTGCGCAAAGATTAAGATTGAATTTCAAACTCCGTCGTCAGACGGAGTTTTTTTAGTATTAAAGGAGGTGAGGCAAATGGATTCGGGCGTCAGTTATCATTCGGAAAATTTACAGAATACGGATACGACAGAAGGGAGCATAGAAAATGGAGAAGAACATTTTTATGGAACTTCTGGCAGCAAGAGAATTCAAAGCAATCAGAAGCATTTTAAATGTGATGAATGCAGTAGACATTGCCTCACTGCTGTCAGAATTTGAAGAAAAGGAACTTGCACAGGCATTCCGTCTGATTCCGAAAGCAAAGGCAGCCGAAGTTTTTGCCAATATGAGCAATGCAACACAGAGCTGTCTGATTGATGCTTTCACGGAAACGGAATTAAAAGAAATCATAGACGATATGTTTATGGACGATACCGTGGATTTACTGGAAGATTTACCGGCAAATGTCGTAACAAGGATTTTATCCAATATCAATCCGCAGAAGCGTGCGCAGATTAATATTCTGCTGGATTATCCGCAGGACAGCGCAGGCAGCATTATGACAACAGAATATGTGTCACTCAAGCGCACCATGACCGTAAAGCAGGCAATGGCACATATTAAAGAAGTAGGAATCCACAAGGAAACGATTTATACCTGCTATGTGCTTGAAGCGCGCAGACTGGTAGGCATTGTGACCGCCAAAGACTTAATGGTGGCAGATGACGACAAAACGATTGAAGAACTTATGCGGACAGAGATTATTTTTGTGCATACGGGCGATGACCAGGAGCAGGTCGGACAGTTATTTTCAAAGTATGATTTGCTGGCACTTCCGGTTCTGGATACCGATGAATGTATGGTTGGAATCGTTACGGTCGATGATGCACTCGATGTTGTGGTTGATGAAGCGACAGAGGATATATCACTCATGGCAGCAGTCAATCCGAGTGAAAAATCTTACTTTGAAACACCGGTACTGACACATGCCAAAAACAGAATTGTGTGGCTTTTGGTGTTGATGTTATCCGCTACGGCAACGGGGGTGATTATCACACACTATGAAAATGCGTTTGCAGCAGTGCCGATTTTAGTATCCTTTATTCCAATGCTGATGGATACAGGCGGTAACTGCGGTTCACAAAGTTCCACGCTGATTATCCGTGGGATTGCACTGGGAGAAATTACCTTTCGTGATATTTTTAAGGTGATGTTTAAGGAATTCCGGATTTCAATTATTGTCGGTGTGATTCTGGCACTGGCAAACGGGCTTAGAATCCTGCTGATGTATAAGAACTTTTCACTGGCGGTTGTCATTTCAATTTCACTGGTTATTACAGTTATTTTTGCAAAGCTTATCGGCTGTATTCTGCCACTGCTTGCAAAGAAGCTGCATTTTGACCCGGCAATTATGGCATCGCCGCTGATTACAACGATTGTGGATACCTGTTCAATACTGATATACTTTAATGTGGCAACGGTGGTATTCCATTTATAATTAAGGTAAGTGCAAATATGTGGGGACACGGACAGAGAACAGATTTTTATCGGATACGAAAATTACCGTGGATTGCGGATAATAACGGGTATGACATACATATTTTGCAATATACTAACAGAGTAATATGGTGCAGAGGTGCGAAAAAATTTGAAAAGCACTGAAGGAAAATGCAAAAAAGTGAAAGGAGCATGACAAGTGGCACAGGATATAAAGACTGCGGACATTGCGATTATCGGTACAGGACCGGCGGGCATTTCTGCCGCTATTACCGCAAAAATCAGAAATAAAGAGATACTTTTGTTCGGCGCTGAGCCGGTGAGCAGTAAGGTGGCAAAAGCACACCGGATTTTAAATTATCCGGGACTGCCTGCCGTTTCGGGAGAGGAGCTGGCACAGGCATATAAAAGACATTTGGACGAATTGCAGATTGCGGTTACGAAAAAAAGAGTGCATGCCGTCTATGCAATGGGCAGTTACTTTGCCATTCAGGCAGGAGATGAGCAGTACCGGGCAGACAGCGTGATTTTAGCCTGCGGCATGACGGCGGATAAGCTGTTTCCGGGTGAAAATGAATTTTTGGGACGCGGCGTCAGCTATTGTGCAACGTGTGATGCACAGTTTTTTAAAGGGAAGACGGTCGCAGTTATCGGATATACTAAAGAATCCGTTGAGGAAGCACAGTATTTAGCGGAAATTGTGGGAAAAGTGTTATACTTTCCAATGGGCAAAGAAGCTGTATTGCCGGGGCTTTCCGGTAACATTGAAATCTGTACGGAAAAGCCGGCAGAGATTACCGGCACGATGAAAGTGGAGCAGTTAAAGACTGACGGAAAGCTGTATCCGGTGGACGGCATTTTCATTTTACGGGAAGCCGTCTTTCCGGGACAGCTCGTTCCGGGCTTAAAGACCGAAAAAAATCATGCCGCCGTCAATCTGCAGATGGAAACCAATGTGGCGGGATTATTTGCCTGCGGCGATATTGCGGGAACGCCGTATCAGTATATTAAAGCGGCGGGACAGGGCAATGTTGCGGCACTTTCGGCAGTGTCTTATTTAAACCGTAAAAAAGAAACTGTGTGATGACCGTGTGCTTAGGGCGCAAAGAAGTGTGTGAAAGACCTTGTATTTCAAATGCCGGATATGGTATGATAAGAAGAAGTGAGTTTAAGGAAAAGTCTAGGAGGCAATTATGAAGGTTACACCGGTTAAAGGAACAAACGATTATCTTCCAAAGGAAGTGGAAATCAGGGATTATTTACAGCAGAAGATTCTTGAAGTCTATCTTGCCAATGGATTTGAACATATTATTACACCTGTAATTGAAGATATTGAAAATTTGGATAAAAGTGATGGCGGAGAAAATCTGAACCTCATTTTCAAGATTATGAAGCGCGGCGACAAGCTGGATAAGGCACTGGCATCAGGCGTGACTTCGGAAAATGAGAATGTGCTTGCAGATATGGGACTGCGTTATGATTTGACACTTCCGCTCAGCAGATATTATGCGAATAATAAAGACAAGCTGACACTTCCGATGAAATGTATCCAGATGGACCGTGTGTATCGTGCAGAACGTCCGCAGAAGGGCAGATTAAGAGAATTTATCCAGTGTGATATTGATATTATCGGTTCAGAATCCAACGATTCGGAAATCGAACTGATTTTAACAACCACAAAGGCATTACAGGCAATCGGCATGAAGAATTTCAAAGTTAAGTTAAACGACAGAAGACTGTTACGTGCCGTATTAATGCAGATGGGCTTTGCGGAAAATGAATTAGACAGTGTGTGCATTACATTTGATAAGCTGGATAAAATCGGCATGGACGGTGTAGAAGCAGAACTGACAGAAAAAGGATTTGCAAAAGAAGCCATTACAAAGTTTACACAGTTCCTTGAAAAAAATGATTTTAGTCTGGATTCTTTAAAGGATATGCTGGAAGATAAAGAACCGGCAGAGAGTCTTGAAAAGATTATGACAACAGTGAAGGCACTTTCAGCAGGGGCATACGATGTGGTCTTTGATTTATCACTGGTCAGAGGACAGGGATACTACACAGGAACCGTTTTTGAAGTGGAAAGCATTGACTTTAAGGGCGCAATCGCAGGCGGTGGAAGATATGACAATCTGATTGGCAAGTTTTTAAACCAGTCCATTCCGGCAGTCGGATTTTCAATCGGATTTGAGCGTATTTTCTCTATCCTTATGCAGAACGGCATTGAAATTCCGGACGGCAGTAAAAAGATTGCCGTATTATATGAAGACGGACATTTAACAGAAGCTGTCAAGACAGCTGAAAAGTTAAGAAGTGAAGGCATGATTGCATCCCTTTATATAAAACCGAAAAAGACCGGTAAGTTTTTAAGTAAATTAGAGGAGCGCGGCTATGCCGGATTTTACAATGTAGAACAGGCAGAAGAAGTCAGCTACTTTGGTGCATAAAAGGAAAAGAGCTGTGGCACAAAAATCAGAAATCCTGATTGCGTGCCACAGCCTTTTTATTGTATCGTGCATTTATCGAGTGCTGTCTGAATGGCATTCAGAAGCATTGTAGCGGTGTATTTGTTCTCAGCGGGATATGTAATATTTTTGGTAGAACCGCTTTCAATTACGGAAGCACACAGTTCGGAAAAGGTGCTTTCCAAAGAAGGGTAGAGCGTTGTAACCGGTTCGGATAAGTTTACGAGTGCAATATTCTGAATACGGTTTTTATCGACTGTCACTTCGATATCTACGGCGTTGCCGTTTAAAGAAACACCGGCTCTGTAAACACCCGGTGTATAGCAGGCGGAAACACCCGCAGAAACAGATTTGGCACCGTTGACAGAGCTGGCTGCGGCATCTTTAGAGCCGCCTGCAAGCGATGAAATCATAAAAATCAGTAAAAGAATGGCAATCACCGCGGCAATTGCACCAATCAGCAGTTCACGGCGGCGTAAAACGATAATTTTTGTCTTTGAATTCATATCCACACACTTCCATAATTCTTATCATTGATGGTATACTATATGCAGAAAATGATTGAATCATGACATAATAATCGCCGGAGGTCCGGCAGAAATGAGGGAAATATGTCCTTACAGTTTATTACAGGGGGAAGCGGTGCAGGAAAATCAGAATATTTAAGCCGTTTAGTCTGTGAAGAATCTGTCAGAAGACCGCATGACAATTTTATTGTGGTTGTTCCTGAACAATATACTATGGAAACACAAAAAAAACTGGTGCATATGCATTCACGCAAGGGAATTTTAAATATTGATGTTGTCAGTTTTGAACGTCTTGCATACAAGGTTTTTGAAGAACTGGGCGGCGGAAACCGCCCGGTGTTAGACGATACCGGAAAGAACCTGATTGTAAGGCGCGTACTTGAAAAAGAGAAGAAAAAGCTGGATTACTTTGGTAGCAGTATTGAAAAAACAGGTTTTGTTTCGGAGTTAAAATCCGTGATTTCCGAACTGCTTCAATATGGTATTACACCGCAGCAGCTTGGTGAAATCGGAGAGAATGTCAAAGAAAAGCAGCAGCTCTCCGCGAAGTTAAAAGATATCCGTCTGGTTTACAAAGAATTTATGGCATTTTTGTCAACCAATTATATTACGTCTGAGGAAATTTTAGACGTATTATGCGGACTGGTGGAAAAATCAAAACTGATTGCCGGTTCGGAAATTATTTTTGACGGATTTACCGGGTTTACACCGATTCAGTACAAACTCATGCGTCTGTTGCTGGTATACAGCAAAGGTATTAAAATATCAGTAACGATTGATAAAAAAGAACGTCCGACAGGACATGAAGGCTGGAACAACCTGTTTTTTATGAGTAAAGAGATGATGAACCGTCTGATTGCGATTTGTGAGGAAGAAGGAATCAATGTTGACGATACCGTGTGCGTGGACAGGGACATCAATTACCGCTATGAGGGTGCGAAGGACTTAGCATATCTTGAAAGAAACCTGTTCCGCTATAAGGGCGGTGTGTACACCGGTACACCGGAAAATATCCGCATTTACGAGGGTAGTAATCCCAAAGAGGAATTGCAGTATATCGTATCCGAGATTTTACAGCTGACAAGAAAAGAGGGCTTTCGTTATCGTGATATTGCCGTTGTTACGGCAGATTTGGAAACATACGGAAAAGTTGCCGCCAATATGATGAAACAAAATGACATTCCGGCGTTTTTGGATTATAAACGCTCTGTCGCCGCCAATCCGTATGTGGAAATGCTTTGCAGTGCCTTGGAGATTGTAGAAAAAGGATATCCGTATGACACGATGTTCCGATATCTGCGTACGGGGCTGACCGGCATTTCAAGACATGACATCGATATGCTGGAAAATTACTGTCTGGCGGTAGGTATCCGCGGCAGCCGTGCATGGCATGAACCGTGGAAAAAGAAAATGAAAAGAAGCACGTACCAGCCGGAACTGGAAACGTTAAATGCCCTGCGGGAGCAGATTATGGCGCCGTTTTTGAATCTGGAAGCGGTTTTAAAGGATAAAGAAGCCAATGTGCGGGCATATGTCACAGCCGTTTATGAATTTGTGACGGCTCTGCACAGTGCCGAACAGATTAAGGTGCTTTCGGAGTGTGAATCTGCTGGCAATGAATATGAACAGCTCTATGCAAAGGTGCTTGAATTGTTTGACAGGATTGTGGAACTGCTCGGTGAAGAAAATGTTTCATTAAAGGAATTTAACAGGATTGTAGCGGCGGGCTTTGAAGAAATGAAAGTGGGACTGCTTCCGCCGACCTCCGACTGTGTGATGATTGGTGATATCGAAAGAACACGTCTTGACAATGTCAAAGTGCTGTTTTTTGCGGGAGTCAATGACGGTGTTGTGCCAAAGAAAAATGAAAATTGCAGTGTGCTGTCGGAAACCGACCGCAGTATACTGGAAGCACAGAAAATCGTACTGTCACCTTCTGCAAGGGAAAAAGCATTTATACAGAAATTTTATCTGTATCTGATGATGACAAAGGCTTCACACCGGCTGTATTTATCGTATGCAAAAAAAAGCAGTGACGGAAAGACGGCACTTCCGTCATATTTAATCCGTAATGTAAGACGCATGTTTCCGGATGTGCGCATAACGGATGCCGACGGGCAGGATGGACAGTTTGTCTATTTAAAGATTCCGAAGCAGGATATTGAGTGGAATACGGAAAATTATATTAAGACGTTGAGTGAAAATGCGGCGCTTTTGTTATACGGAACACAGCTAAAGGGTAGTATTTCGGCATTTGAAACGTATGCTTCCTGCCGTTTTGCGTATTTTCTGGAATATGGCTTAAAGCTTTCACAAAGAGAAGAATACCGTTTTGCGGTACAGGATTTCGGTACGGTTCTGCACGGTGTTTTGGAAGATGTGTCGCGGCAGTTAAAAGAGGAGAAAAAATCCTTTTCCCTGTTATCCGATGAAGAACGAAAAAAGCGCGTATCCGAAAGCGTTGTGCGGATTGCTGCAGAGTACGGCAACACCATTTTAAAGGATAACAGCCGTAACGAATACATGATTAAAAGGCTCACCGATTTGGCGGACAGGACGGTCTGGGCAATCGGAAAGCAGTTAGAGCGCGGTGAATTTGCACCCGATGCATATGAAATGAACTTTTTAGTTGATGAACATGAGGTACTTGGTGACAAGTCGCTTTATATGCAGGGCAAAATTGACCGCATTGATATTTGTGAAGATGATAACAATGTTTATGTGCGCGTGGTGGATTACAAAACCGGCAAATCGGATTTTGATTTGTTAAAGACATTTTACGGCTTAAAATTACAGCTTGTAACATATATGAAGGCGGCACAGCGTATTGAAAAAAAACGGCATCCGGATAAGAATATTATTCCGGCGGGGATTCTTTATTACAATATTGACAATCCGATTATAGAAGTACAGAGCATGCCCGATGAAGAAGATGCAGATTATCGTGAAGCCGTTGATGAAATGATATTGGAAAATCTGCGTATGAAGGGTGTTGTCAATGAGGATACGGAAATTATCCGTAAAATGGATGACCGCGGAGGAAAGTCGGCGGTTATTCCGGTTGCGTTTAAATCAAACGGGGAGCTGGATATGCGAAGCCACATTTACAGCACGCAGAAGTTTGAACAGCTCACAGACTATGTCACCGAAAAGTCGGCAGATATGGCGGCGGGAATTTTTGGGGGAAATGTGGACGTTAATCCGTACCACACGCAGAAGGAAGATGCCTGTACCTATTGCCCGTACCATGCGGTATGCGGTTTTTCACCGGATATTCCGGGAGGGCAGTCACGCAGCTTAAAGACATTCAGTGATGAGGAAATATGGAAAAAAATCAGGGAAGGAGTTGATGAAAATGGCAAACCGCTGGACAGAAAAACAGTTAAAGGCAATTCGGACAAACGGCTGTAATATTTTAGT
>OGIL01001586.1_pt1 | contig 11995 bp, 10 predicted proteins | sample 1571751 | NCBI WGS metagenome assembly OGIL01 (sample SAMEA2581964, study PRJEB24529) | metagenome | biome: Human gut stool | place: China | collected 2011 | reverse complement strand
GTCTGCAAAGATGTCGTGGGCAAGGGTGTTCCCCCTTGACCTCCTTTGATACCTCTCTCACAAAAATAGACCGTCCCATCAGCAGACAGTCTACTTTTATTCGTTCGGATTATCGCCCACCGGCAAGTACCAGTACCATTGAAAGCCTACCTTTTTTGAAAGAGCACCAGCTTTCATCTTTGCCTTTTTAATACGCTTACCGTTAAGGTACAAGCCGTTTGCGTTCTCGGTATCCTCAACACGCACTACACCGTCTTCATATCTCAGAATAAAGTGTAATGACGAAACAAACGGGAATTTAAGCATTATATCATTATCCCCGGTTCGTCCGAATTTTAATACGCTTCCGTATTCAAGGCGGATTTTCTTTTCCGATCTGTCTGAAAATGAACTGATATAAAGTATGGTGCATTCATTTTTGTCGAGTATAATCATACTGTCAAGAGGTACATCTGTCATTTCGCAATTATATGCTTTTACTGCATTGAGAGTTATTCCCGAAGGCAGATACCTGATAGCAATCTGGCTCTGGGAAAATCCTTCCACATATACATTATCCTTTTTGTGTGATCCGAATGTAACACTGTGCCCTTCTTCAAGCCTGTACCGGAAAAGCTCATCTTTTCTCATCAATACTACAGTAACAGCCATGTACTCCCCCGTGTGTGATTTATCTGCAACGCTTATATAGGTATATAGGCAGATATATTTTATACAGAAAATTTGTATATTTTATATTTAAAGTTTAGCATCGGAGCGTTATTTATTCAATATGCCTGACAAAATCTACATCAATAGCGGCAAAATTAACACGGCGGAAACTCCCGCTCCAAATAATACAACAGCGGCAGAAACTACCGCTCAGTAACGAAAACAGATAACACCCCTGCGTTGCGATTTAATGCAACGCAGGGGTGATTTTTGTGTAGGTTAGTTGCAAACAAAAGTAAGCCTTACGAGCTGTGTGGGAGTGTGAGATTGTTTTGATGACAGCGGAATTTTTGAGGAAAAGGAATGTATTCAGATACTTCGTACAAAGAAATTCGCAAAAAATAAAATGACAATCAATGCAAAGTAAGTTTATCAATAACAAAATAAACCCCTCTGTAAAGATGCAGAGGGGCAGTTATTTACCGGTACTTGTTAACAATATTTACAATTTCATTGCCGTATTTTTGTATTTTTCCCTCACCGAATCCTCTTATACTTTTGAGTTGTTCAGGGGCAGTTGGCATCAGCTTGATAATTTCTATCAGTTCATCATTCTTAAATACATAATATGCCTTGATGTTTTCGGCTTTGCTCTTTTCGTAACGGTATTGTTTAAGCGCCTTGTATAAAGGCAGGTTTTCGTAGTTGGCTATATTTTCATCAGCCATATTTGCCAATAAGGTAGCATCGAATCCGCTTATATCGGCAGTACATAAGGGTGTGGCAACGCATTGCGGGATAGAAGCGTTATCTTTCGCAAAAGAGCAGGAAACGGGCTTATCAGTCGTTTCTTTCGCTGTTTCTTGATTTATCATATTCTGATATTTAGCCGTATAATTTTTCTTGTTAAGAGTATGATGAGCCATAAAGAAATCAGCCAGTTCTTTCATCTGCTTATCCGACATTTCGCTGATATTGTTATCGGAACAGATCTCATTGATTTTTCTTACAAGTCCGTCCGCTCTGACGATTTTATCCTTTATGTCTTTCGGAGCATATCTGTAATCTATAATACTTTTAGTGTTAGCCATTACAATAAGTGAACGGTAATTGTTATCAAAATTGTTTTCAAACAATCCTCTTGTCAAAAAGTTTTTGGTGCCTTTGCACATTTCTTTTATAAGAGCCAGATGTCTTTCATTCTGCGTTATCGGGCTGTACATGCCTTCTTGTCTGAACGTTTTTCCGTTTCCTGTTCTGCGTATGAAATTGCCATTGCTGTCAACAAAAATATTACCGTAAAGATTTTTGCTTTCAATTAGTATTGTTACTTTTCTGGTTATAATAAGAAAATCAATCTGAGCGGTACAGCCGTTATATTCCAAGTACAAATCATGAATTATATACATAGGAATATGACTGTTTTTCAGTTCATACATAATAGCATTTTCCCCTGCTATACCGTATTTTACGAATTGCTTGTCACGCTCTATAACTTGCTTTGTGGCTTCGGGAGCAACGAGCAGATAATATTCCATCTGTCTTAACTGTTTTCCGGCATTGCTGTCTTCTTTCAGAACTATCGGTGCCGAAAGTTTGTTAAATATTCCAAGTCCCATTTTTTCTCCTTTTATGTTCTTGATATATTTAAATTATAGCATAATTATCCGAAACGGTCAATAAAAGCTGTAAAAAGCCGTCCGCAAATTAATGCGAACAGCTTTTTAATGTCGAATTATTTGAATTACTTGCCGTACTTCTCTCTCAGAATCTCCTCAATCCTGAATGCGACCTTATACACATCGCCGCAGCCCAGCGTGATTATCATATCGCCGCTTTCGGCGTTGTCTGCAACATAACGTGCCACTTCTTCAAAGGTGGGGAACCACTTGCAACCGGGAATCTTGGCCGCAAGGTCGGCAGAATAGACGTTGTATGTGTTCTTTTCACGGCTGCCCATTATCTCGGTAAGCACGACCTTATCTGCAATTTCAAGCGCTGAGGCGAAATCATCCATGAGCGTGAAGGTTCTCGAATAGGTGAACGGCTGATGTACAGCCCATACACGCTTGAAATCCTGCATAGCCTTTGCCGTCTTTAACGTTGCGGCTACTTCGGCAGGGTGATGAGCGTAATCGTCAACAACGGTTATGCCTCCGATAGTCGCAAGACGTTCAAATCTTCTTCCCGCACCCCAGAATGTGCTGAGTCCTTTATTGATGTTTTCGGGGGTAACTCCCGTAGCAAGTGCGGCGGCACAGGCGGCTACCGCATTAAGCACATTATGTGCACCGGGAACGTGTATTGAAATACGCTCTATCTTACTGCCGTTTTCCATAAGGTCAAAGTCGGTCTGAAAATCGGATATGCGCTTGATATTTTCCGGGTAATATCTGTTCTTATCAGTCTTTCCGAATGTGATGATCTGCTTGTCAAAGCCCGATGCCTTAACCGCTCTCATCGTGTTTTCATCATCGCCGTTTACGACAAGAATGTCGGTCGTATTATCGCAGAACTTCGTGAATGACGCTCTGAGATTATCCATTGTCTTGAAGAAATCAAGGTGGTCTGCGTCAATGTTCAGTATTATAGAAATATTGGGGAACAGGTGCAGGAACGTATTTGAGAATTCGCACGCCTCGCATACCATAACATCGCTTGAGCCTGCCCTTCCGCTGCCGCCTATAGCTTTCAGCTTTCCGCCGATAACGGTAGACAGGTCAACGTTCTGCGCAAGATACATATGCGTCAGCATTGAAGATGTTGTTGTCTTGCCGTGTGTGCCTGATACGCATACAGCCTTATTGTACCAGCTTGTAACAAGTCCGAGCAGCTCACAGCGTTCTACGGTCTTTACACCGCTTGCCTTTGCGGCGATAAGCTCAGGATTATCGCTCATTATAGCCGCAGTGTATACTATAAGGTCAGCACCCTCTATATTTTCGGCTCTCTGCCCCATATATACGGGTATTCCCATATTGCGTACCGCTTTTAGCGTTTCTGTTTCGTTATTGTCCGAGCCTGTAAGATAAAAGCCCTCGCTGTGAAGTATCTGCGCCAGCGGATACATACCGCTTCCGCCTATGCCGATAAAATGAACGTGCTTTTTTCCTGTAAGGAAATCTTCCATTGTACTCCTGTCCTTTCAGTCAATAGAGTTAATTATATGCTGTCGCTCAGCCGAGTATCATCTTTGCTTTAAGTAAAGCGAGCTGTGTCTTTCCGTCCTCGATTTCGCCGTTCATAACCATTTCAACGGCTTTATCAAGCGGTATTTTTATGACCTCAAGAAATTCGTCATCGTCAAGGTTCTGCTTTCCGCCCTCAAGTCCTGTCGCAAGGTACATATGCGTTATCTCCTGACAGTAGGCCGGTGTAGGAATCATATATCCCATATATCTGAACTGCTTGCAGGTGCAGCCTGTTTCCTCCTGCAGCTCTCTCCTGCCGGCTTCTGCGTGATCTTCGCCTGCGTTGAGCTTTCCTGCGGGAATTTCCATAAGTACCTTCTGGAACGGGTATCTGAACTGCCTTACAAACAGAACATCTCCCTCATCAGTAACAGGAACAACACCCACACCGCCGCTGTGGCGGATAACATCACGGGATACTATCGCACCGTTTTCAAGCTCCGCCTTATCCGAGCATACGGTGAGAATCTTTCCCTCGTACTTTACTTCACTGTCGATTGTCTTTTCAAATAAATGCATATTGTCCTCTTTTCTGCGGTTTATTCTGCTGTATCATCATCGGATATATCCGCATTTTCATTGCTTTCATCACTGTCGTTATCTCCCTTGGACAGTTCATTGCTTTCAAGCTGTTCGTCAACCGTTTTTTCTATCGTTCTGATATATGCGTTATGATTTATAACGGTATCAAGCTGTTGCTGTTCGTACAGATGAACATTGGGGTTCGGCTTATATCTGAATACCTTTTTCAGAACGATGTAATATATAACGATAATAAATGCCGCTCCGACCGTGCAGACAACGCCTGCCTTAAGTCCGGGTGTAACATAATTGAATTCTATATTGCATTCACCTGCAGGTACTTTTATTCCCATCACGCCACGGTTTACCTTTTCTATCTCGGCTTTCTCGCCGTTGATTGTTGCGCTCCAGCCGCTTTCCCACGGTACTGTGAACGTAACGAATCTGTCCTCAGTGAACGAGGAAGTAGCCTTAAAGCCGTTTGCCGTAGGTGTGAACGTATCTACAGCCGTCTTTGCAAGCTCCTGTGCGTCCTTTTCAAATGTATAATAGTTGAAATCGGAATATCTGTCAGGTTCAAGCTCGGGCAGAATATCGCCGTATTTTTCAATCTGTTCATCTGTCAACACGACAGCACGGGCGAGCATATTGTCACGGTTACTCTTAGCAATCTTTTCGTACTCGTCATCTGAAATATAGAAGCTGTTCGAATAACCTATCGGGATATAAGCCTTGTTCTTGAATATAGTAAATCCGTCCTGCTCGTCAATCTTTTCAAAGTTCTTGAGATTTTCAAGCAACGTTACCGTATCGCTGTACTCCAGCTTGTAGCTTTGAATAATGAGATATTTTGTGGAATTTACCGAGCGCATAGCGTAATATGATCCGTCGGGATCGGTATTTACCGAACGGTTGAATCCCATTCCGCTGTAGTACTCAAATGCAGAGCCGGGAAGAATGCTGTGGAAGCTGCGGAAGCCGTACATTCCCCACAGCATATTTGCGTTATTGGTAACTCCGTAGGTTTCTACCCTGTAGAAGCTGTCATCGTCAAGTTCTATCGTAGCGTTTACAATATTGTTGTAATCGCCCACCTTCGGACCTATCGCTCTGCCGTATATCAGCGTGTAGTACGAGAAGCAGAGGCACGCAACCATAGTAAAGCAATAGGATTTTTGCAGGAATTTATTTGTTCTGATCTTCGCTTTGTTTCTTACAAGGAGGAAGCATACTAAAATTGCGGTTATTGCAAGAGCGACGGAAATCCAGAACGGCAGCTTCTCATTAGGCAATTTGAAAAGCTCGGTCACCTTTGTTGTTGTCGTATCTCCCGTGCCGATATCGACTATGTCCTTCGATACCTCAGACGGAAGTATTCCGACCATAGATATAAGCACTACGGCAAATCCACACCACTTAAGGCCGTACTTCATATCTATCTCGCTGTTTTCAAGGGCATAAGCCGTCATAAAGCAAGCGACAAGTATCGGCATATAGAACCAGCGTGTGTAATAGTTGTTGTTGAAAAGCACGAAGCTGGAATTAAGAACGGGGATAAGCGCAAACAGAAGGCATATCGGCATAAGCCACTTTGCCCAGTGTTTTTTCTTGTACTTGATGAACGATATGACACCTGCCATAGAGAAAAGCGGAAGATATGCCGATACGCTTGCCCATCTTGCCGATGAATCGGGGAAGAAGTTCTGTCTTGCAGGAATATCCGCAGGGAAGAACAGGCTCTGGAAAATCAGTCCGTATCTCTGTGCGGGATTATGGAATACGAGATTCCATCCGTTTAAAGTATTGCTTGAACGGGGCGTATCTATACAGGTCAATATTGCAGGAACAAACATTGCGCCGGCAAGCGCAACGCCGATGACCGATTCAAACGCAAGCACAAGGAACGTTTTAACCGTAATCTTGAACTTGGGGTCGGTGAGCCTGCACAGAAAATAAATCACAAGGAAAATACATTCTCCGATAAAGAAGAAGTAGTTTACAAATGCGTTGAGCGCAACAGTAAGCGCAAAGAATACTCTCCTCTTGTTTACTACGGTTTCTTCAAGGGCTATAAGCATAAGAGGGAATACTACCATAGCCTCGTGGAAATGGTTGAAGAACACATTATACATCGAGAAGCCGGAGAATGCGTACAGCAGTCCGCCGATAAGCGCCGACTGCGGCTTTCTTACAAATCTTCTGATATATGCGAAAGCAAACAGCGAACAGCACGATATTTTAAGCACCAGCAATGGTGCCATAAGATATTTTGCAAACTCCGCCGGGAACGGCATACTCAGCCAGAAGAACGGGCTTCCGAGCGTATAGAACGAATATGAACCGATGAAGTTTGCACCGAGATCCGTCTGCCAGCTCCACATAAAGCTGCCGTTTTTAATTGCCTGATTGCAAAGTGTATACAAACCTCTATGGAGAGCGTTTTAAAGGAAGTAATAGATGAAATATCCGCCGTCTATGAGAACAAACGGCAAAAAGAGTATAACACCCATTATCATTGCCATAAAGAACGCTTTTCGGTAGTATAGCTTTTCAGATTTGTACATTCCGTGTTTCCTTCCGTGATAAAGAATATATCGGCTGTTTAATACAGCACAGCGCCGTATTTTTCAGCCATAGCCTCCAGTTTTTCAGGCTCTATAAGTGAGTTTCTGTCTATTATCGCTCTGCCCTGATACAGCATAAGCGCCATCTTGAGCGAGATCTCGTCATCCGATAAAAACGCTACAGGCAGTGTAGCCATGTGCATATTCCTGCCGAAGTCGATAGCGTCATCGGGAGAGTTTATGCTTACTGTCAGGACATCATAGCTTTCGCTGCACATCTGTGCAATGTCGTCCTCCATATAAGGACCGCATTCAACCGCAGGCGAGAACTCCGTTGTTTCAGGGTCTAAGAAGAACATCTGGTTTTCGGTCGCCAGTGCAAGAGAGGTATCCTGCTTTTCAACCGGATTTATCTCGGATGCATCAAGAGATGCAAACATTTCACGCAGTGCAGCGATATGCTCTTTTCCCGTACCGCAGCAACCGCCTGCAATCTCAGCGCCGCTCAGAACCGACTTCTTTACGGCGAATGCGAATTCTTCGGGCGATATGCTCTGCCTTTCGCCGTCCTGTTCATATACGGCGCTCGGCTTTACTATAAGAGGAATTTTCGCATACGGAGCAATCTCGGAAATAATATCAGGGCAAAGATCTGCCGAGGTACAGTTAAGACCGAATGCCGATATACCCATAGCCTGCAATACAAGCAAGGTGCACAGCACATTTGTGCCTATTGCGGTTTCTCCGTCCTCGTCAACTTTCATTGTTGCTATTATCGGCTTGTTTTCCTTCTTGCAGGCAAGCACGGCGGCTCTCATATTCCACAGTGCAGGCACTGTTTCAATTACAAACATATCGCAGTAGGGCGACAAAGCCTTTACCTGCTGTCTGTAGACCGACATTATCTCGGTAAACGTGTAGTCGCCGTAAGGCTCTATGTAAAGTCCCGTTGACGACAGACAGCCTGCAATGAGCGCCTTTTCGTGAAAGCTGTCATAGGTTATCTTTGCGGCGGCGGCATTAAGCTGTTCTGTTTTGTCCTCGACACCGTATGCCTTCAGATTCTCACAGTTTGCACCGTGTGTTGCGGTGTAGAGTATCTGCGAGCCTGCGTCAAGAAAGCCCTGCTGAAGCTCAATCAGAGCCTCATGGTTGGCACAGACAAACTGAGCCGTTGAAACGGTATGGTCGTAGCCGTATTTTTCAAGTCCTGTGCCGGTACCGCCGTCAAGCAGTATCGGCAATCGTATAGGTATATCCTGACTGACGGGATTGCTGTCCATATTGATTCCTTTCTGAAGTTACATTTTTTCGGGTGCATCGACCTTAAGCAGATCGAGCAGATTCTTGAATACTGTCTTTGTGGCAACGCAAAGAGAAAGTCTTGACTGAAGGATATTCTCCTCCTCGCCCTTTATCTTGCAGTTGTCGTAGAATTTGTGGAAAAGCTGTGCAAGGTCGCAAAGATACTTTGTTATCTTTGAGGGATTATAGTCCTTTGCCGCTTCGTTTATGCAGTTCGGCAGAGCCGCAATATGACGTATAAGCGCAAGCTCTGCGGGATGATTGAAGTTAAGCTCCGATACGGGAATGTTGCTGTAGCCTGTGCCCTCTTCTTCCATACGGCGCAGAATGCTGCATATTCTTGCGTGAGCGTACTGAACGTAGAACACGGGGTTGTTTGAACTTTCCTCAATGGCAAGCTCAAGGTCAAATTCAAGGTGAGTGTTGGGATCTCTTAAATTGAAGAAGAATCTTGCCGCATCTATCGGTACTTCGTCAAGAAGGGTCGAAAGCGTTATAGCCTTACCTGAACGCTTTGACAGCTTTACCGTTTCACCGTTTCTGACCAACATTACCATCTGCATTATAACGATATCAAGCTTGCTTGCGTCAACGCCGAGCGCTGTCAGGGCGGCTTTCATTCTTGCGATGTATCCGTGGTGGTCCGCACCGAGAATGTCTATCGCCTTGTCAAAGCCTCTTGTAACAAGCTTGTTGTAGTGATATGCAATATCGGGTACGAAGTAGGTAGGAATACCGTTTGCACGGACAAGAACTCTGTCCTGATCGTCACCGAAATCGGACGCCTTGAACCAGATTGCACCGTCCTTTTCGTATGTCTGACCCTTTTCTGTCAGCATATCAACTATCTGCTTTACCGCACCGCTCTTATGAAGCGAGCTTTCTCTGAACCAAGTATCGTATACGATACGGTATTTTGCAAGATCTTTCTCAAGTCCGTCTATGTTGAGCGGCAGGGCGTATTCTACCAGTGCGGACTTACGGCTTTCTTCATCTGCATTTACAAACTTGTCGCCGTTTATCTTATAGAAATTATATGCGTGTTCGATTATGTCAACACCCTTGTAAACGTCCTCGGGCATAGGGAAGTTTTCTTCATCTTCAAATATCTTGCGGCATACGTCATCATCGCCGTATGATGCGATGACATCGGCCTTGTTGCCGTCAGCTATCTGCATATATCTTATGGACAGCGATTTGCCGAACTTTTCTATCTGGTTTCCTGCATCGTTTACATAGAATTCACGCTCTACCTCATAGCCTGCAAACTGAAGTACGGAAGATAAGCTGTCGCCGAGTGCGCCGCCTCTTGCGTTACCGATGTGCATAGGACCTGTGGGGTTTGCCGATACGAATTCAACAAGCACTCTCTTGCCCTTGCCAAGCTCGGTCTTACCGTAGTCGCTGCCGCTTGAAATAACCTCGCCGACAGTTTCGTTGAACCATAAAGGGCTTATAAAGAAATTCAGAAAGCCGGGTCCTGCGACCTCAATCTTTTCGAATACTGTGCCGTCAAGCACTGCGGCATCGGCTATCATCTGACCTATTGCTCTCGGATTGTTTCTGAGTGCCTTTGCACTTGCCATTGCGGCATTGCAGGAGAAATCTCCGTGTGATACGTCTGCAGGACGTTCAACATTGAAAGCCGGCAGGGGTACTGCCTCTATCTTGCCCTCGGCAACAAGTCTGCCCAGTGCGTTCATTATCGTTTCCTTTACCTGCTGTTTAGCAAGCTCTATCATATTGTTCATCAGTTACACTCCTTGACATTTATAAACATTTCATTTTCCGACATATAGCTTGAATTGATGTCGAGCGTATATTTAAGATATATTTCTCCGCCCGTTTCTGCAAGCTCGTTTCTTATTTCATCAGTGCATACGCCTATCATAAAGTCGCCGAACTCCGTACCGTAATGGCAGTGGTGCTTCTTTCCTTTTTCTATGAACAAAGAGCTGATGGCTTTGCCGCTCCTTGTCATAGTCACCATTTCATCGGTCACCTCAAGCGTCACTGAGCTTCCGGCAAAACCGGTAGCCTCGCTTTCATCGTAATACAGACGGAAGCCGTTCTCGGTGCTTTCCATAGCGCCGAATGTAAACAACTCGGTGGAATCCTTATCCTGATCTACCGTCTGCGTACTTTTTATCGTAATACATACGTTCTTTTTCATTTATTATCCGTTGTTCCTTTCAAAGCCTCAATCGAGGTCAACTACGGCGCCGATGAGCATTCTCAGCATTTCCTCGTAGCTGTATGCGCTTTCTGTCACAAGCCTTGTGAATATGCTCTGTCTGTCAAGGCCGGGTATTCCTCTTACACGTCTTACATAGACCTCTCCGTCATTGTCAAGCACCATATCTACTCTTGCAAAGCACTTGCAGGAAAGTGCATCGTATGCGGCTCTTGCTGTCTGCTTTATCTTGTTCTGAGTAAGGCCGTCCAGCTTTGCAGGCACTTTAAGCTCCGACGTAGACGCTATATATTCGGACAGCTTATCAATGCTGTCGTCCGTTCTTACAAGCTCGCCTATCGCTACCCGCTCATCGTGATGCTTTGCACCGAGTACGGCACAGGTAAGCTCTCTGCCTTTAACGGCACTCTCGGCTATGATGTAGGGGTGGTGCGAAAAGCTCGCCTTTATCGCTTCTTCAAGCTCCTCTACGTTTTCCGCCCTGCAGGCGCCGACCGATGTTGAACAGCTTGTCGGTGCGGTGTATATCGGGAAGCTCAGCTTGCCGGTTATCTTTTTTATTGCCGCCGTCATATCGTTCATCTCACTGCGGTGCAAGGTTACGTTCTCGATAACCTTTATGTTGCTGTCGGACAGCACAAGATCCATTATGCGTCTGTCGTTGCACAGTGCCGCCGCCGCAAAATCGTTGCCGATGACGGGAAGGCCTGCCAGCTTGCACAAGCCCTGTACCCTGCCGTCCTCGCCGTATTTTCCGTGAAGCACGGGGAACACGGCATCTATACGGTGAATTGTGCTTTCGCCGTCGGAAATTATCTTTATAACGCCCTTGTTCGTCATATCGGGGCTTATCACGCACGAACAGCAGTCGCTGTCCTGCTCCCAGCTGCCGTCTTTTATATGCTCATAGCTACCGGGATAAAAAAGCCATCTTCCTGCTCTTGTGATGCCTATTGCAAGCGGCTCAATCTCCTTGGGTAAGGAACTGAGAACGCTGTATGCGGTATGCAGTGAAGCGGCATGGTCAGCGGACGCACCGCCGAACAGCACGGCTATTCTTTTCTTTGCCATAGCTCTTCCTCTTCTTTCGTTCTTTCTTTTTATGCAATAATACAATTAAGTATATCACATTCTGCTTTCAAGTTCAAGTATTAACGTGTAAATTATAAATAGTATTGACCTCCGTGGAAGAAAAAAAGTAAAATTTTCGGATAAAAATATTGACCGTGTGCCGCAGATATGGTAATATTAATGTGCATATATTTTTTAGCAGGCTGCAGAAGAAACTGTAGCGCCTATATCAAAAAGAAGAGGTATATTTTAACGTATGGAAATACAATTACTCGTAATAATCATAATAATGATCGCCTGTTCGGCGTTCTTTTCCGCCAGCGAAACGGCACTTACCGGCGCTAACCGCATAAGGCTCAAAAGCATGGCTGAAAACGGCTCTAAGGGCGCTAAAATGGCGCTTAAACTGCTTGACAGATACGATAAGGTTATCACAACAATACTTATCGGCAACAACATAGTAAACATAACCGCATCTTCACTCGGTACTATACTCG
>OGIL01001576.1_pt1 | contig 12017 bp, 7 predicted proteins | sample 1571751 | NCBI WGS metagenome assembly OGIL01 (sample SAMEA2581964, study PRJEB24529) | metagenome | biome: Human gut stool | place: China | collected 2011 | reverse complement strand
ACAAAAAATGACATAGAAAGTTTCTGCCTAAACATGATCCAGGCTTCTGATTATCTGATATCCTTAAATAATTACGGTGTTCTTTACCGTGAATCTGCAACAAAGGGATATTCCTATTTAAAATGCTGGCAGGATGCCAATGAGCAGATTCAGAATGTAAATAATTCCCTGTTAAATTCCAATGCTGACATCAGTGTTTTATCCAATGACCAACTGCTCTACTCCACGCTTCCCCAGCAGAAATTCCGCTTTGAGGATTTTTTTGCGGAGCAGGTAGTTCCGTCGGTATATTTTACGAACGCCCACCAGAGTTACCGCCGTTTTGAAAGCAATCAAACTTTCGTTTCCTATATTAGAAAGCTCCCGCCATTTTCACCGAAAAGCTTTTATCTGGTCATCTCCCTTCCTGCCAGCAGTTTTTCCCGTCTGTTAGGAGCTGCAGCAGGGAACATGGAATTATGGGATACTTCCGGTTATTCCATCTGCGGGATCCATACTCCCAAAGATGTTAAATATTTCCAGGAAGAAATCTCCATTCCACTTTCAGGCTGGCGCCTGACGGATACCATTTCTACGGAATTTCTCTATCAGGATATCTATGAACTGCGCACATTCACGTTTGTTGTATCCCTGGGACTATTAATGATATGTCTTCTGGCCACATTTTTCGCTATCTATTCGCAGCTGCGTCCACTTTTTAAGCTGAAAGAACAGATGCAGCAGGTTATGGCTGGGAACCTGAATGCCGAAATCGCCACTACCGATTCCAAAGATGAGATCAGCAGTCTTTCCCGAACCTTCAACAACATGGTTACAGAGATTGGCCATCTGATTGAGGAAATACAGGTCACTCAGAAACGGGAAAGTGAGCTGCGCTTTGAAATGCTTCTGGCCCAGATCAATCCCCATTTTCTCTTTAATACCCTAAACTCCATCAAATGGATGTCCGTAATGTCCGGGACAGAACACATCACCAACACCATTACCGCTCTTGGCCGGCTTCTTGAGATCAGCATGAATAAGGTCAATGACGTGCTTCCTATTGAAGAAGAGTTGGAAAACATCAAAAGTTATATCAAGATCCAGCAGGTGCGCTATCCCGGCCGTTTCGATGTGGCCTACCACATAGAGGAGGGAATTTTAAAAGAGCACACCTTAAAACTGATCCTACAGCCCCTGGTGGAAAATTCCATTCTCCACAATATTGAAGCACGGGATTTTCTCATGATTGATATTTCCGGCCGGTGTGAAAACGGCATTATCATCCTGCAGGTTCAGGATAATGGAACAGGCATGGATGCAGATACTATGAAAGAAATCCTAAAACCCAAAAAGCAGGGTAAAAAGGGGTATGTCTTCTCCGGTCTCGGCGTGAGCAATGTCCAGGAACGCATACAGCTGGCTTATGGTCCTGATTACGGCTTACAATATGACAGCGACGGCAACTCTTTTACAACCGTGACGATCCGGTTCCCGCAACATAAACAGATAGACAGCCTTCTGTCCGAAAGGAGAGAGAACAATGATAAAGGTACTGATTGCAGATGATGAACCATTGGTAAGGGCCGGCATCAAAACCGTCCTTCCATGGAATATGTATGGTTTCGATGTGATCTCAGAAGCGGCCGATGGCAAAGAAGCTTACGAAAAAATCTTAAAACTCAAACCCGACATTCTGATCACCGACATCAAAATGCCGGGAATGGACGGAATAACTTTACTCAAACGCCTGAAACAGGAAAAAATATCCATCCAGTCTCTAGTCCTAAGCTGCTTTGATGAGTTTGAACTTGTCCGTGAAGCTATGAAGTACGGTGCCCATGATTATATCCGAAAGCTGTGCAGTATTCTTTTCGATGCTTACTGCGTTTTGACCTCCGCTTTGGAGGGTCAAGGTTGTTTTTTTATGTTCATTATTAGTTAAAAAATATCTTGGCAAAGATACTTAATTATTGGTATTCTACCATTTACTATACGAAAAAGAAAAGTGCACGAAAAAAATGGGGGAGAATTTGTAAAACATCTATAAATCATTAACTTTGTACATGATTACTTAAATCAAATGGAAAAAAATATTTTGCAATCAAGAGTTATAGATGTACTGCGGTTTCCTATGATTGTTGGAGTCGTTCTGTGGCATTCTTTTTTTGAAGGTATTATGGGATTGGATATTCCGGATTCAGGGATACCGATATATCATACTACTTCTTTTTTTATATCACGTATTTTGGCTTCAGTGGCAGTTCCTTTATTTTTTTTTATTTCAGGGTATCTCTTTTTCTTTCGCACTGCCTTTTCTGTTGATGTCTATAAAAAGAAGCTAAAGTCAAGGATTAAAACCTTATTAATACCATATTTGTTTTGGAACTTTGTAGTACTTGTGGGACATTGGATTGTTACAGTTTTATCACCGGTACAATTGACATCAGGTGCTTATAAACAAGTGAGCGATTATACTGTTTGTGATTATCTGATTAGTTTTTGGAATATTAATGGAATGCCGGTAAATGGAGCTTTATGGTTTATACGTGATTTAATGGTCATGTTGGCCTTTTCTCCATTAGTATACTGGTGTCTTCGTTATTTTCGTTGGTATATATTGGTAGTGTTTGGTTGTATTTGGCTGGTAGGGGGAACTTTGGAGATTCCAAGAATGGATGCTGTCTTTTTCTTTTTTGTGGGAGCATGGTTTAGTATTACCGGACGTAACTTTGTTGCTGACTTTAAATCTTTTTTTCCTTGGGGAGTAGCCTTGTACTTTCTTTTTGCTATAGGTACAATTGGCGTAAGAGGAGCAGATGGATTTCTATATGTAGCCAATGCCGGCATATTATTGGGCATTGTATCGATTATAGCTTTGACTGCTTACTTTGTGGAACGGGAAAGATGGAAATCTTCTTATTTTTTGATAAGCTCTTGTTTTTTAGTGTATGCATGTCACCAGCTTCCCTTGAATATGTTCGTCCGTATTCTGTTTAAGTTTATGTCTCCCGTTTCTGATTGGCAATTTATGCTTATTTATATTGTTAGCCCTTTGGTGATTATTCTTGTTAATCTTTTGTTATACGCTTCGTTGAAAAAACTTTTTCCACATTTTACAGCCATTATTACAGGTGGAAGAGGTTGAATGAGAGCTTAATTTGTTGCGCATCCTTATCATAAAACGCCGCAGCCACGGGAATGTTTCTCCCGACTTCAGGTTGTAGTACAACGATTTGGATTCATAAATCATCTGGAACGTTTCCGTACAGAGTACCGGTTTCTTGGTCAGGCGGTTGATTTCGACAGCTTGTGTCATGGAACTTTCTACAAACAGCATGTTGTCTGTGGATGAACCGTATTCTTTGGCTTTGAAGGAGGCGTGGCAATTCGCCCGTTGGCGTGCAGCCATATCCGGCAGGTTCAGCATGACGAGCTTATTGTATTTTACATGGTTCTTCTGGAGCCAGGCTTCCGTCTCCGGACGGTATTTCTCCAAGCGTGAAGTGACCAGTGTGCCGATGGTGACTTTGGGAATGAATAGCGGAGGAGCGTTCAGCAGGAAATGACGGTACTTCTCGCCGTCGTCGTTCTCTTCCGGAGTGGGGTCTGCGCAAAGCACGCCGTCAATGTCCATACACGTTTTTTGCAGGATGGAGTGGTTCATTATGTTCCATTGGAAGAAACGGGGATAATCGACTATTTCGAAAAAATAGTCTACGGAATGGGAGTGTAGTGGGACTGCATAAATGACGCAATATTGGATGTTGTATAAATGTTCTATGTCCTTCAGGAGCTCGCGGCATTTCTTCATGGCTTTTCCCGTGGCTATGCTATCATCCACAACCAATACATTATGTATATTGTTCATGTTGAAAGTTTTCCCCCGTTCTCCGGTCTGATAGATATGCCCGTTGCGGAAAGAGTCTATGTCCGTGACCGGCAGGTTCAGGTAGAGCGCCAGCAGGTTGGCGGGAAACATGCCACTGCGGGGCACGCCGACAATGAGGTCGAAATCCCGTGGCAGAATGCTGAGATGTTGCAGGATGCAATGGTTCAGGTCGTCTATGTTACGATAGTTCATGTAGCTTTCTCCTTCAAAAAATTATCGATTATGTCGTATATTTTCTTTACACTGTGCCCCCAGCTGTGGGTCTCGGCAAAGGCTATGCGCTGTTTGGCAAGTTCTTCGTCATCGGCTTCGGTCACAGCACGGTCTATGGCCGAAAGCCATTCTTCCGGGGTGGTGGCCAGGTGCGTGTGATTTGCGAATATGTGGCGCATGGTGTGGGTACTGGTTGCGACAGTGGGTTTACCCATAGCCAGGTATTCGTCTATTTTCAATGGATAGTTACCGTCGGTAATCTCGTTCACCATTTGCGGATTGATGCAGACATCGTAGGCAGCTATGTAGGCCGGTAATTCGTCCACTTTTTTTTGTCCGGTGAAATAGGCATTTTTCAAACTATGGATACGGTTCCGACGGAAAATGTCATCTTCTGGTCCGGTGAACACAAAACTATAATCGGGACGCTGACTTATTATCTGATAAAGCAGGTCTCCGTCAAGGCGGGTACTGTTTATCGTACCCATATATCCGATGATAGGGCGTGGAATGTCTTGCATGTCACCGGGTGTTTCGTATTTCTTGGCCGGATTGTACAGCTTTAGGTTTACGCCGGTTTCGATGGGGTAGGTATGGGGATTGTAGGCTTGCAACTCTGCGGCAAAACGGGTGGAGTTTGCCAGAACAAGGTCGGCCGAAGCAGCCAGTTCCGGTTCAAGACGGGTGCCGTGCCTGCGCCAGTAGGCTTCGCCTATGACGTAGTCGCGCCGGTAATAGATGCTAACAGACGGATGGATATACTCCTTTAGATAGCGGCTGCGGTAAATGTCTGTATCGATAAGGTGGATGTAATTTTTGAAGTCGAGCGCGGCAGCCTGCTCTACAATCCATCGGGCTATGCGGGCATTGTTTTTTCTGTTGACGATATTGAAAAGCGGTGCAGGTAGGAAGTTGGCCGAGAACAACATGAAAGGACAGTCCAGCACCCACATGTTGGCGTTGATTTGCCGGAGCGGTGAAGTCTCTCCCTTGATGACAGCCATGCGCCGGATGTAGGACGGAGATTGTCTGTTCCCTCTCAGCCGGATGGAAATGTCCATCGGAGTGTTTATGTAGAGCACTCGGTTCTGCTTTGAAATTTCCAATGCAGTATTCTTGATGGTACTACCTATTTCGATGTCCCATGTTTGCAGGCTGGTGATGATGAAGTCTCTCATGATGTTTGCCGGTTACTGGTGAATACAGTGATATATCTTTACATATTCTTCTGCAGTGTGTTTCCAGGAGAACAGTTTTACACGTTCCAGACTGTAATTTACTTGTTGCTGATAGAGTGTCGCATCATTTTCCAGGCGTAGCAAGGCATCTGCTATTTTTTGCGGTTCTTGAGGATCGACTAAAATGGCACCTTTACCGGCAACTTCGGGCATTGCCGAAACGTTGCCCGTCACTACGGGAGTGCCGCAAGCCATAGCCTCCAGTATCGGAATCCCGAAACTTTCACGCAAGGAAGGATAGAGAAATGCAAATGCTGCATTATAAAGGGTTGCTAAATCTTTGTTGCCGATATATCCCGGATAATACAGATGTTCTTTTATCCCGGTGATTCCTTCTTGCTGAAGAAGCTGGTCGATATATTCTTCTTTTAAATCGGCAATGAGAAGGGGGCGTTTCGTTTGGGATGCTTTCAGATACAACGCGTATGCTTTCAGGGTACGTGCCGCATTCTTTTTGGGGTCTGTATTTCCAAGAAAGAAAAGAAAGTCCGGGTGCGGTATGTATTTCTGCACAATACTCTCATCGGGTGTTTCCTGCATCGTAAAGTAAGCGCTGTAGCCGTTGTAAACGGCTTTAATGACTTCTTTGGGAAGTTGCAGCGCTTCGCGTATGCGGGTACACTCGAACTGAGAAACTGTAATAATATTTCTTGCTTTCTTCAGGATGCGGGGAACAATCAGGCGACGGTAATGCCATCCCATTTCCTGATAGAAGGAAGGACTGCGATGCTGACGCGGCTCCAAATAGATAATGTCATGAAGCGTCAGCACCAAAGGGACGGGACACCATAACGGGGCTGTATTCGATGTACAATGCAGCAAGTCCGCTTTCAGCTTCCTGACGGCCTGGGGCAATGCTATCTGCTCCCACAAAGGATAAGTAGGGCAGCGAAGCTCAATGATATGGAGGTTTTCCGATTCTTCCAGGCACCAGTCCTCCCCCGGAGCAACGAATACGTAATATTCATTACCGTCTTTCCGCTTTTGCAGTTCTTTCAGTGTCTCCAGGATGACAAAGTCCATGCCATGCTTGTCTTTGCGGAAAATGCGTTGGGCTTCGATGGCGATTCTCATTTTGCTGCCTTTCTTTTCTTTTTCCGTTTAAAGATTCTTGTGATGTGGCTCATGGAAGAGGTGACTACCAATATGGGCAGAGACCAGAAAGCGCTCCGGAATTTGCGGCTGATTTCCCCTTCGGGCATGGCCATCAAAAAAGTGATGAATAAAACGGCTAAAAGTGCATACCATTTTGTAGCAAGCGGCCACTCCAGAAACGTCATTGCTACGGCACATATCGTGATATATAAGATGAGCAGGAAACGGGATGGAAGTAGCCATTGGAATAATTTTTCGCATAAATCCCACTTTCCTTGTAAGAATGCTATCGGAAATTGTTGCAATGCCAGTATGGAGCTGCGGTACTGTGAGCCCAACCAGCGCTGGCGTTCTTTGCTGTACCCCGATGTATCGTCCGTCTTTTTGCAATAGCAGACTATTTCCTCCATGTATTCGGTATATATGTTTTCCTTCAGGAGTTCCATTTCTGCAGCTTTGGCCAAATCGCTTCCTGATAACCTGGGAGCGATTTCCTGGAACATCTCAAAATCAAACATCATGCCCGAACCGATGAGGGCAGAGGAGAATCCCAGTGCCGTATGTGCCTTGCGGAAGAGGTGGTTGTTGATTTCTTCGCTGGTGGCGTTTAATACGGCGATGTTGGTATTCAGGTTTTCCGTCATGCGGTGGGCTTGGATGGCATCGCAGCCGGAGTAGTAGGCATTGTTGAAAAGTTCTAATGCGTTGGGGACGATTTTGTTGTCAGAATTGAATATGGTGATGGCATCGTACTCATGAGGAGAATAGCGCTCCATGACCTGCTGTATGGCATATATCTTTGTGCAATGCTCTTTATCGGGCACGACAATGTTGACCGGCATCTGGAGCAGCGTAACCAAGTCTTCTTCGGACAGTTGTGTGGCAGCCACTGCGATGTCGTATTTTTCTTTCGGATACGTCTGCGTGTCAAGGAAATGATTGATGGACTCTATCACTTCCTTGCCGTTTTTCAGCACAACAAAGAGGACCAGGAACCGATGTCGCTTGGGGGACGGTGGATAGGGATTCTTATATTTCCGCAAGGAGGCCAATGCATAGATAAACAAGTAGGCTACGGGGATGGCCAGCAATAAGAAAAGAACCGCGTCCGTCATTTGCAAGGCATTGTTGTTCTCGTCCATCCACCAGTCGGGATTGAATATGGAAAAAATGTCGTTCATATATGTTTTCTATTTAATATTTTCTATTTTTTTGTTCTCAGTTTTTCTGTCAGCAGTTGGTCGATATGTTCCCCATTAATCAGGACTGACAAAAATAAAATAATTATAAATCCTGTAGGGAATTGAAAGAAAAAGGCATTTCCATAGGCACTTATCATTAGTCCGAAAATGCCGCAAGCAATGGCCGTGAGTATTCCACGTAGCTCGTTATTCTTAATCCGAAACATGATAAGATAGCAACCTCTTAACAATGTACTGACATATATGGTAAGAAAAAGCACTAATCCTACAATGCCGGTTTCCGTCCATATCTTGACATAAAAAGAATCATGGGGAATGAGTGTTGTGAGACGGGAACCATATTTTCTGGCTTCTACCCCTCCCAAACCAAGTCCTTCTCCGAAAGGTTTGTATTTTAGATATTCAGCCAATCTTTTTTGGTTTTCTTTGCGGACAATGTATGAGGCGTCTTCTGTAGGTCTGAAAGCTGTACGCATGCGTCTGATGGAAGTGTTGCTTTCACCGATATAGGTATGGGCGAAAAAGACATAAAAAAACAATCCGAAGAAGACTGTAGCTCCCATGAGCTTGATATTTTTACTGAGGAAAGTTAACAATATGATTCCTCCGATGGGGACAAACAGTGCACCGCGGGTTCCGGAAATGAACAAGGCATATATGGAACAGACGGCAATAATTGCATAATAGATTCTTATGGAACGTTCTTTTACGAAGATAGCCGAGATACCGAACAGAATGGCGGCAAAGCCCATGTTGGAACCGAAATTTCCGGCATCTGTGAAAAAGGAAAAATATCGGGTGACATCGGATAAAAGGTGTGTCTTGTACATTTCCGTTTCAATCAGCATGGTTGTTTCTGTCTCATCAAAACCTGCATATTTCTGGTAAACAGCTTTGGCTACGGCTGTCAATGTGAATATGGACAGAAAAAGCATAATGACGCGCAACCGCTTGTAGGAGGTTATTGTTAAAACGCCAATTAATGACATGACAAGGGTACTGTATATGATTCCACGGGAGTAAATCCAAGCTTCCGTGAGAGCTGTTGGATTCATGATTTCAGCCGCAGTATATATGGCCCATATGCAACCTCCGAACGTCAGAATGTTTTTGGTGTATTTCCATGCAATCTTACCTTGTTGGTGATAGGAATATATCAGGAGCGTCACAAGCAGGGTGACGGTTGCGACATCATACCAGACACTCAACCCACTGCCCTGCGTGTATCTGTACCAGGGAATGAAAAAGTAATTGAATGTGAATAGGAAACATACACCGGCAAAAGGGTTTCTTAATGCTTGTATTGCTATTATCAGGAAGAAAGGGGAAAGGCAAACGTATGCAGTGATATCCCAAGTACTGAATAATATGCTATAGATGAGCGCACCCAGTCCGATGATGAACACTAATAATGTTACCGCCAAGGGAGATATGCTATGTCCTTTGATATCCGTTTGCATTTATTTGACAGCTGCTGATTTTGATGTTAAACCTAATTGTGCCAACCGGCTGAAGAAGCTGTGAACCGGGGTGTGAGGAGGCAATTCTCCGGTGAAGCTTTCAACCACTTCGCGGTCTGCATTGTTGAGATACATAAATAGAGGAGTTCCTTCCAATTCTTCCTTTAACGGTTTCAACCGGGTGTCGTCATCTCTGCCCCACAATCGGGCGGCGTTGGCTATCAGCAAATTGAAATCTGCTTTTTTCAATACCGACATAGGTAGAGTTGCGGTACTGACAGCAGGATATTCCACTAAAATGATGTCCGGTATTTCTTCTGCTTCATTCAGAACCCAGAAGTCAGACAATTCTTGAGCTTGTACATATCCCTTGTTTTGGGTATCGAAATCGTGGTCATATTTTACAAGGCGCACTTTTATACCCTCAGTTTCCCAGTAATCAATGAAATATTTGGCAAGGAATGATTTTCCTTCACGTTTCTCCATGCTGAGCAGGTTTATGACAGTAGGACGGTCCGGGTGCAGGTAGTTGTTCAATTGCCGGCAACTATAGGCAGCGGCAAGCCGGTTACAGGCCTTGAGGAATCCACGATACTTCAAGTTGCTTACACCGTTGAATGCTGCAATGACAGAGAGTCCGGTCAGGCGTTTGCTGCGGTCCGGGTCGCGGAGAGTGCGGTCTAACAATTCAATCAGCAGGAAGTAGCCGCTTATGAATATCATACTGCCGAAGAATGCGGCAAGGACGTAGATAATTCTTTTTCTGCCATTGTCTGTCAGCGGATACTCGGGGGATGCTATGACCTGCAGGTTGGCAGTTGTCATCTTGATATTCTGCAAACGGAGGTGTGCTTCGGCAAGGCCTCCTATTTGTCGGCGATAATTGTCTTCGGCAATGCCTACGGCACGTTCTTTCCGCTTGATTTGAGTGCCTACGGGTGAGAATTCCCGGTATTGGTCGATAATGTCCCGTTGGCGGTCAACCAATACTTTCACTTCAGCTTTGGCTTTCGCCTCATTGATGCATGCCGTCAGCCATTCTGTCACCATTTCTTGAATGCCTACCCCTTCCTTGGAGAAACCATACTCGTTTAAATTATCGGAGAGATGGCTTATCTTTTCTTCTGCCTTTTGCAGAGCGTCTTTTTCTCTTTGAAGTTTATCACTATTCTGCTGGCTCTGTTCTGTGGTGAATATTTCTTGCTCAAGAATACTTTGGTTCAGGGTACTAACTTTTTCCAGTTCTTGCAACAAATTAGTATTTGTGCGTATAATCTTGGCACGTATGTCCATTTTATTCTCTAACATCTGGCGTAAAGCCACTGCGCTTCCATAGTTTCGCTGCACTTCTTCCATACGGTCGTCCGTCGCATATTTGGTCAAAGCTAATGCCTTGGATTGCTCGTCGTAGTTGATGACTTGTTTTTGAACACTATAGTCTGTTAAATCATCTTCTTCTGCAGTAAGTGCTTTTTTGGCTATGCGCACTTGTTCTTCAAAATAGGCGATAGCACTGTTCGTGGCACTGAACCGGAGTTGCTCATAAGCCTTTAACAGTTCATCTTCCAATATCTTGAGGGTGTTTTGCGTAATACCGGGATCGGAGGAGGTATATACCAATTCTATCAGGTCGCTGGTACCCAGTCGTTTAATGGTGATTGTGCTTAATGCGCTATAACTGTAATAAGGGTAGGGACGGTTGAATATGGAATAGACAAAATTACTGCTGTTCTCTTTCCGGTAATTCATCAGATTATTTGTAGTTTTATCCAAAGAGGAACGGTCTACCAAAGCCAGCACTTCTTTAGGAAGGATTTGGACGAGCTGCCTATAATGTTTGGCTTGAATGTACATGTTGTCTTTCCACTCATCACCGTATACGAGGCTGGTTGCAAGCAGACGTACCGAAACCTTTGCCAAAGTGTTTTTGGACTTGCCTATATTGATGATATTGTCGAAGGTACTGTTGATATTGATAAGCTGGCTTCCGTCCAGATTGGTGCTGTTGGTTACACCTGCATATAGACTGCTGTTTACCGTATAACTGTATGGTAAAAACTGTGTAAAGTATATGACTAATGCTGTAACAAGGAGGCTTCCCCACAATAACCAATAACGGATGCGGTAAAAGAAGCTTGCCAAAAATTGTACTATATTCATAATTAGTTTTACTTGTCTGTTATAACTTTAACATTAGTCAGCATCTCTAACAATACGATTGAATTGTGTAAAGCTACGCGGCTTTGCTCATAATTAGTCACGGCACCGGTGCGGCGTGCACGTTCCAAAGAAAGTGCAATGATATCAATGGCTCCTTGTATGAAATTATTTTCAGATATTTTCATCTGTGCGTTATACAATGCAGCCGTTTCCGCTTTGGCCTTTATGGTAGCCAGTTGCTCGGTAACCGCATTGTAGGCTTCCAGAACTTTTAGCCTTCGCTCCTCCATAACTCCTTCCTGCGTGTACTGCAATTGCTCTATCTGATAGCGGTAGTCTTTCAGTTTCAGTGGTCGGTTGAACAAGTCTCCTAAGGTGATGCCGACGCTGGCCCCGACATTGAAGTTGTGCTGGGCACTTGACATCGTTGTCTGGTACATAGGAGTATACTCGTCACTGGCATTGCCTATAATATTGTAGCGTCCGTAGGAATAGTTACCGTTCAGTCTGAAGTAGTTCCACCAGTTCCGCTTTTCCAGGCGATATTGGTTCTTGAGTTGCTCTACTTGGGATTGGGCTCTTTTTACTGACGCATTCTCTGTCACTGCATCAAGAAAGACAGATAGAGGGGGCAATTCTAATTTCTCAATATCTATTGATGTCTTCGGACTGATTAAACCCAATGTGTTGACTTCTATTTTTTTATCCTCCATCTTGAGTTGCTCCAATATCTTGATGCGCTCCTCCCGTGTCAACTCCTGCTGCGCAGCCACAGACA
>OGIL01001575.1_pt1 | contig 12030 bp, 7 predicted proteins | sample 1571751 | NCBI WGS metagenome assembly OGIL01 (sample SAMEA2581964, study PRJEB24529) | metagenome | biome: Human gut stool | place: China | collected 2011 | reverse complement strand
TGGCAATAACGGATGTTGTTCTGCCCTTATCCTAATATTATCGCTCGTTTGAATAAGAAAACGGAACAGGGAATTTATGCCACCGGACATCATTCGGTAGTACAAGTGCCGGGGAAGGATGAATGGTATATTGTTTATCATCGTTTTAAATTTCCAGATGCTGTGACCAAAGGAAGGGATGCCGGCTATCATCGCGAGGTGTGCATAGATAAACTGGAATTTAATACGGATGGAACAATCAAAAAAGTGGTTCCGACTCTTTAAATCGAAATTAATAAACTATTGAAACTCAAATTATATATAATGAAACAGAAAAAGAATCTGATATCAGTTTTGCTTCTATTGTTTTTTTCAAGTTGGGCAAGTGCGCAAAATATTCCTGTGAAACTAAATGTGGATGCGGGACGGCAGATTGCTACTGTAACCAAGTTGTTTAACGGTTCTAATATCGAGGACCTTAATAATCAGACAAATGGTGGAATATTCAGTCAATTGCTTCATGGAGAGGCCTTTGAAGAAAATATTGACATTGATTTCCTGAATTTGGATAAGGCTGACTACTCTAAAATATATGTAGTATTGGATGAAAGGAGAATTCCTCATTTGATTACACAGACGGATATTTATCATCGTATCCCATGGAATAACCTGACAGAAAAATATGACTTTAATTCCAAAGACATTTATGATGCCAAACCTTTCAAGCATCCCCGGGTCATTTCGGGATGGAAGTTCCCCGGTCGTTTTCTTGTGTTTGACTCATTACCTGCTCCTATACAAAAGGTTATGCTTGAACGTATTAATGGGAATGAACAGATATCCAAGTATTGGAGTAAAATGTTGTTAGGAAGTCCGCAATATAATTACGAACTGGTGCATGACGGAGAAGCTTATATCGGGCGTCAGACGCAAACAATCTGTTTTAAAGGAGGCTCGGGAGAAGTCGGACTCACTAATCATGGCTTATATAGAATGGGGATACGGTTTGATAAAGGAAAATCTTATGATGGCATTTTGAGAATCAAGTCAGATTCACCGGAGACTGTATATATATCGCTTCGTGATGAAAAAGGAACCGTGATTGCAGAGGAACCATATTCTCTGAAAGGGGATGGCTCTTATGAAAGAGTACAGTTTAAGTTGGTACCTGATGCTGACGTAACTCGGGGAAGTTTCGGAATATCGCTTAAAAAGCCCGGAAAAATAGAGCTTGGATTCGCTTTTCTGCAACCGGGAGAATGGGGACGGGTGAAAGGTTATCCCATTCGGAAGATGTTTGTGGACGTATTGAAGAAACAGGGGATTGCCGCTTTTCGTTATAATGGTTCTATGGTTGATGTAGGTGCGGATACTTATTTGTATCGTTGGAAAAAAATGATAGGCCCGATTGATGAACGTAGGGTAACTCTTCGAAGTGGATTTAATTTATATGCTACTCATAGTTTCGGTTTTGAAGAAATGCTGCAAGCAGCAGAAGTGATTGATGCAGTTGCCATTATCGGTATGAGCATGGATGAGTCTTATGAGGATATCCGGGATTTTGTAGAATATGTGAATGGAGATGCTACTACCAGATGGGGGGCGTTGCGGGCTAAATACGGACATCGGGAGCCTTATCGTTTGAAATACATACAGGTGGACAATGAACGCCCGATTACGCGTGGGTATATTGAATGTGTGAAAAAGTTTGCGGAGGCAGCATGGGAGGTAGATCCTGAAATGTCGATTATGACTTCACTTAACATCGGTCGCGGATACACCAAAGGGACACCGGAATATAAACTGGCATCTGATATGGTATCATGGTTCATTTCAAAAGGAAAACAGGATAAACTGGCTTGGGACCCTCATTATAGTGGAACCAGATCGTTTGCTGATACAAAAGATTTGTTTGAAAATGAGATGGGGATAGTGCTTCAGAGAGAATTGGCGCAGGATTTTCCCGGATTTAAGTTGAATCTGCATCCTATGGAAGAGAATGGTAGCCGGTGTGACTGGGATCGCGGTTTAGCTCATGCAAATAATTGGAATACCTTACAACGTTATGGTGATTGTTTCCGTATGCTGGGTACGGCTAATACTTTCCAGCCGCATGGTTTGCATTATATATGGGATCAGGGACGTATTCATTATACAGCCGATACTATATGGTTCCAACCTTCAGCACATATTGATGAAATGATGATAAAGACGTGGAAACCTAATGTTGTCGCAACTTCCACCAGTGATGAAGCCCTTGATATTACAGCTAAAATCAATGATTCGAAAACAGAAATGACTCTCTATGTTGTTAACTTGAGTGACCAACCTCGGGAAGCTATATTGAATATTGATAATTTCCGTTACAAATCCAAAGTGGAGGTTCAAACGATTGGCGACTGTGAACTTACAGAGTTTAATACGTATGAGAATAAGGATAATGTAGTATTTAAGCCTTCTCAGGCGGTCTTTTCCAGAAAGAACACTAAATACACATTCCCTAAATACTCGTACACTGTAATTACTCTTAGAAAATAGAAAGCATGAAAAGAATAAAGCACCTTTTAGTCTTATGTTTTTGTCTGATACTGGCTTTGCCGGTATCAGCGCATATTGATGAAATAATGAATGGGCCGGATTCAGTCTACATTTTCCCATACCCTACGTTAAATGACGGAGGAAGGAGAGGAATGCAGTTTGTCTGGAGTTCGGACGGGGAAAATTGGCAAAATGTAGCTGACGGGCAAGTATTCGTGAAGTGTGACTTCGGCCCTTGGAAGAAAATGTATGAACCTTATCTGACGCAGAGCCGCGTGGACGGAACATGGCATTGTTTCTGGAATCTGACTCCGGATGGAGAGGCGATGGCTTATGTATCTTCTGTTGATTTGATAAAATGGAAACCGCAACATTTCTTTATGGCATCTGAAAAAGGAAAATATGCCGTGGAGAACTGCAATGAGCCGATTAGAAAAACGGTGTGGATAGGTGACAAACAGGTGACCGGTTGGGCTCTGAAAGTTGCTTATAAGCAGATTATTGCGATGAACCGTTATGGGGATCACCGGGCGTACAGACAGACATTGCGGGGAGAGCGCACTGCGCAGGATGGAAGCCGTTTTGCAGGATTGAAACCTGTGACGGCCCGAATCAAAGTGGAAGAAGAAAATACTAAGCCTATCAGTGAGCATTTGATAGGGGTATTCTTTGAAGACTTGAATTATGCGGCAGACGGCGGACTCTATGCAGAGCTGATTCAAAATCGTGACTTTGAATATTCTCCTAAAGACGGGAATAAAGACAAGGATTGGAATAGTATGTATGCTTGGAGTGTTCAGGGGAATAATGCGATATTTACAATCGGAACGGATCATCCGATTCATGCCAATAATCCGCATTATGCTATCCTGAATATTCAAGAGCCGGGAGCGTCGTTGGTCAATGAAGGCTATGGTGGTATTGTTGTGCGAAAAGGGGAAAAATATGATTTCTCTATGTTTTCCAAGATTATGAATGGGAAAAAAGGAGGAAAGACAGTTATACGTTTGATGTCAAAAGACGGGAAAGAGCTTGCCCGGACAACCTTGTCGGTTTCTTCCAGAGACTGGAGAAAACAAACTGCAGTGCTGAAGGCTGTAGCAGATGCCGATAGTGCCCTGTTGGCCATATCGCCGCAAGTGGAAGGAGAATATGCTTTGGATATGATTTCATTATTTCCGCAGAAAACGTTTAAAGGGCATAAAAACGGGCTTCGTGCTGACCTGGCACAGGCAATAGCGGATATTCATCCGCGTTTTGTGCGTTTTCCCGGTGGTTGTCTGGCACATGGTGACGGAGTGGATAATATCTATAACTGGAAAGAAACAATTGGCCCGCTGGAAGCCCGAAAATCTGCACCTAATATCTGGAGATATCATCAGACACGAGGTTTGGGATATTTTGAATATTTCCAGTTCTGTGAAGATATAGGAGCTGAACCGCTTCCGGTAGTGGCTGCCGGTGTACCATGTCAAAATTCAGGGATAGGGGGGCCTAGCCATCATTCTACAGATATCATTACCAGTAACGGTCAGCAAGGCGGTATTCCGATGGAAGAGATGGGACAATATATTCAGGATGTTTTGGATCTGATAGAATATGCCAATGGCGACGCGAAGAAAACGGTGTGGGGACGGGAACGGGCAAAAGCCGGACATCCTGAACCTTTTAATCTGAAATACCTCGGAGTGGGTAATGAGGATATGATAAGTGATATTTTTGAAGAACGTTTCACGATGATTTATAAGGCTGTCAAAGAAAAATATCCGGATATTGTGGTAATAGGGACGACCGGCCCCTTTAGCGAAGGGACAGACTATGAAGAGGGCTGGGCGTTGGCAGACAAGTTGGGAATACCGATGGTGGATGAACATAATTATAATTCGCCGGGCTGGTTTATTCACAATCAGGATTATTATGACCATTATGACCGTAAGAAATCGAAAGTCTATTTAGGTGAATATGCGGCACATATACCGGGACGTCACAGTAATATGGAAACAGCTCTGGCTACGGCTCTGTTCCTTACCTCAGTAGAACGTAATGCAGATGTGGTGACAATGACTTCCTATGCACCGCTTCTTGCTAAAGAAGGGTATATCCGGTGGAATCCGGATTTGATTTATTTCAATAACAAGGAAGTGAAACCGACAGTGGATTATTATGTGCAACAGTTATACGGGCAAAATGCCGGTAATGAATATATTACTTCCAAAGTGTCATTGGATAATAATCAGACCTCGGTGAGGAAACGTATAGGAGTGTCAGTTGTTCGTGATGTCCCAAGCGGAGATTTGATTATAAAGTTGGTAAATATGCTTCCAGTGAATGTAAATGCAGAATTGGAATTTCCTTTATTAAAGGGGAAACACATGACAGCTGTTAAAACTGTGCTAGTTGGTCGGCCTGATGATAAAGAGGTACATCCTATATCAGAAAATATGGATGTGGGTGAACAATTCCTTTGTGAATCACCGGCTTATTCGTTTATTGTAATTCGAATTCCAGAGATTGAGAAGTAATAATTCAGATAAAATTTATATTATTGTTGTGTAAAAAAGCATTTAGGGTTGTTGAAATAGGGACTGTCCAAAAATGGAGAGTCCCTATTGTTATTTGTCATTTAAAGCTTTTTTAAATTAGGTAACTGTTAAGAAAAAGTTTTTAATTAAGTGTTTTTTATTTTTTAATCGTATCTTATTTACAAATGGATTTTGAATAAAATGTTTTGAAAGCTATGAATTTAGGAAGACTCTTGTTTTTTATTTCAGAATGGTGGATGGAAATATCAGATTTAAAAAAGGTAACATTCATAAAGAAAATTGTATTGTATCTTTTGTTGCTATTTTGTTATACTGCTACTGCTCAAGAATGGCAATGGTCTGTACGGTTAAAGGGATTTATATCTTCCGAAACAGGTAAAGAACCGACAGCTTTTTTGTGGATACCTTCCGATTGTTATCAGTTACGTGCTGTAATGGTAGGAAAGCATAATATGAGTGAAGAAACCTTATTTGAGATGCCGCGTTTCCGGGAAGCATTGTCTCGAATGGGAATAGGATTAGTATGGATCACTCCCGGTATTGACCAGCAATGGGATGTGACAAAAGGAACGCAAGAGATTTTCAATCGGATGATGAATGACCTGGCGGAAGTCAGCGGCTATTCTGAGTTGGAACATATACCTGTAGTTCCTGTCGGTCATTCGGCAATGGCCACTTATCCGTGGAATTTTGCCGCTTGGAATCCTGAACGGACATTGGCTGTCATTTCTTTGCATGGAGATGCTCCCCGTACCAACCTGTGTGGCTATGGCGGGGAGAATCTGGAGTGGGGTAGGACACGTAATATAGATGGTATTCCGGGATTGATGATTGAAGGAGAATATGAATGGTGGGAGGCACGGGTGAATCCTGCTTTAGCGTTTCGGATGATGTATCCTGAAAGTTGTATTTCCTTTTTGTGTGATACAGGACGTGGACATTTTGATGTGGCTGAGCAAACTGCTGATTATATAGCCTTATTTCTGAGAAAAGCGTTGGAATACCGTTTGTCCGGACATTCTTCTTTGAATGAGCCTGTTAGTTTGAAAAAACTGAACCCGAAAGAAGGATGGTTGGCCGAGCGTTGGCATCCGGAGCAGAAAAACAGGGCTAAGGCAGCTTCATTTCATGACTATAAAGGAGATAAACATGACGCATTTTGGTATTTTGATAAAGAAATGGCTGAATTGACTGAAGCTCGTTATGTAAAGTATAAAGATAAACAGATGCAATATCTTGGATTTATGCAGAGAGGTCAGTTGGTAAAATATGCTGCCGGACAACATGCCGGAATTATTGCTGGTTTCTATCCGGAAGCCGACGGTTTAACTTTTCACGTAAAAGGGGTATATACGGATTCTTTGCGTTCCTTACCGGTGAAGGAGCATGCCAATGGCAAGATTGAAATAACCCGTATTTGTGGTCCGGTAGCAAAAGTGAACGATACTACTTTTACCGTGCGTTTTTATAGAATGGGAATGGATAATCCAAGGCGTACCGGTGATATTTGGCTGTTGGCTGCTAATGAGGGGGATGGAAAATATAAAAGTGCGGTGCAACAACTCAATATCCGCATTCCTTATCGGAATACAGAAGGAAAACGTCAATATATACTTTTTCCAGGGATAGAAGATGTAAGGGAGGGAGTGAAGTCTGTATCTTTAGAGGCTGTTTCTGATTGTGGATTACCTGTATATTATTATGTAAAAGAAGGACCTGTTGAGTTGCAAGGTAATAAGCTAGTTTTTACAAAGATTCCTTCTCGCAGTAAATTCCCGATAAAAGTTACTGTTGTAGCCTGGCAGTACGGGATTGCCGGACAGGTACAGACGGCTGATCCCGTGGAACGTAGTTTTTTGATCAAAAAATAATCTAAGTGAAATGAAAGCTTATTTTACGCAAAGGTTTACGTGCTTTTGATTAAGCTGCTTATTCTTATTTTGGAAGATTCTTGAAGAAGGCAGTGGAGTTGCTGTATAACTCCAAACGTGGTGTGTTGTATCTTGTTGTAGAAAAATAAAGTAAGAATGGTGGTGGCAGCATGCTTTTCAAAGTGTCGAAAACGCCTGCTGCTACCACCTCTTGTAATTCACTGTTTATGGTGGCTTTGCGGGGGTGAGTGGTGGCAGTGGCAGCACTTCTTTAAATTCTGTTGTAGGTGTTTTTTTAGAGAGAACATATAAAAGAAATCATCTTTGCGAAATAAAAAGAAAAGGTAATTATTTAGGTAGGATAATTTTTAAAGAATGATCCTTTTTGCTATCTTTGTCCATTGAAAATGAATAAATTATATTCTTATGGAATTACAAGATAAATATATCCGCTTTGATTGGGCTGTTAAGCGTCTGCTGCGTCATAAAGCTAATTTTGGTGTGCTCGAAGGATTCCTTACGGTACTGATAGGTGATGAAATTCATATAGTGGAGATTTTGGAAAGCGAGGGTAACCAGCAAACGGAGAATGATAAGTTCAATCGGGTTGATATCAAAGCTCTCAATAGTAAAAATGAGATTGTTATCATCGAGATTCAAAATACGCGTGAGCTGTATTATTTGGAGCGTATCCTGTATGGAGTGGCTAAAGCCATTACAGAACATATCTCATTGGGCGAGACTTATTATAAAGTTAAAAAGATATATTCTATCAGCATTCTTTATTTCGATATTGGTCATGGAACTGATTATCTTTATCATGGGCAGAATATATTTAAAGGAGTGCATACAGGAGACTTTCTTCAAGTGAGTACTCGGGAAAAGGATGCCATTGTGCCCCGTATGCCTTCCGAAATTTATCCGGAGTATTTTCTGATCCGTGTGAATGAGTTTAACAAGGTGGCGGTGACCCCTTTAGAGGAATGGATAGAATATTTGAAGACGGGTATTATCCGTCCTGACACGACTGCTCCCGGATTGGGTGAGGCACGTGAAAAATTGAAATATTATTCAATGACGCCTCAGGAACGCCATGCCTATGATGAACATCTTAGCGCTTTGATGATCCAGAATGATGTTCTTGATTCTGCTAAGTTGGAGGGAAAGATAGAGGGAAAGATAGAGGGACGATTAGAAGGACGTGCGGAGGGTCGTGAAGAAGGTCGTGAAGAGGGCATTAAAGAAGGTGTTCTTCGAAATGCCCGGAGAATGAAAGAAAAAGGATTCTCTACAGAAGATATTATGGAAATTACAGGATTGACATTCGAAGAGGTTAGTCAGTTGTAATCCCATGTTTGGTTAAATAAATCCACAGGTGGCTTCTTAAGGTATTTTATTTTACGCAAAGGTTTACGTGCTTTTTGTTAAGCTGACTTATATTTAGGTCAGCTTAATCTTTTTATTTTTGAGCACATAAATAAACGATTTGTTAACGTGTAATGAATGACACAATGAAAAAACTCTTCTTTTTAATAGCGGCAAGCTTCTTTTTAACTTCAGTAGATGCGCAGATAACCGAGCGTGAACGTCCTGCCGAATGGCAGCATTTAGTAAAAGGCGCACGTTTTATGGACCGTTTCCTTCCTATGCCGGACGGCATTCAGATTAAGGGGATTTGGGGTACGGACAGTGTACTGAATCGTTATGTGGATAATGGAATAGAACTTCCCGGAGTTTCTTTTTGGGGAGGAAATATATTGCAGGATACGGATGGTAAATACCATTTGTTTGTGTGTGGCTGGCCTGAGGATTCTCCGAAAGGGCACATGTTTTGGTCGAATTCTACTGTTTTCCATGCAGTAAGTGATCGGTTGGAAGGACCTTTTAAAATTCAAAATTCTGTGGGAAAAGGACATAATCCGGAAGCGTTCCAGTTAAAGGATGGCCGTGTCGTGGTCTATGTGATTGACGGTTACTATATAGCAGACGGGGTGGACAGCAAGGTGTGGACGTATGGTAAATTCAGTTTTGATTCTCGTGACCGAAAAATCATAGAGGGGCTTTCCAATTTGACTTTTGCCCGCCGTCAGGATGATTCTTACTTGATGGTATGTCGGGGTGGAGGTGTCTGGATCAGTAAAGACGGACTTTCACCTTATATGCAGTTGACTGACAAACGAGTTTATCCGGATGTGGAAGGCAGATTCGAAGATCCCGTGGTATGGCGGGATGAGTTGCAATATCACTTGATCGTGAATGACTGGTTGGGCAGAATTGCTTTCTATCAGCGTTCCAAGGACGGAGTGCATTGGGTGACAGAACAAGGGGAAGCATACGTGCCGGGTGTATCATTCCATAAGGATGGAGCGGTGGAACATTGGTTTAAATATGAGCGCCCTAAAGTTTTTCAGGATGAGAAGGGGCGTGCTGTCCAAATGAATTTTGCCGTGATTGATACCATTAAATGGAACGATCTGCCTAACGATAAACATAGTTCCAAAAATATAAGTATTCCTCTGAATAAAGGAATGCTATTGTCTGTTTTGAATGAAGAAGAGATCACTCCGTCTACTCGTACTATTGAGGTAAAGATTGCTGCCGAATCAGGTTTTAATCCGCAGACAGATGTGGATGTAAAGTCGTTGCGATTCGGTTCATTTACCGAAGTGAATTTTGGACGTGGTTGCAAGCCTGTGAAGACCAAGGTGTCGGGCAAAGATTTGATTGTGGTCTTTAAAGCGAAGGGCAGTGGCATCACTTCGGATGAATTTGCTCCTAAAATGATAGGTAAAGATAAAAAAGGGAATATGTTGTATGGTTATGCCCGTTTGCCATACGTGAATTATCGGCCGGCTCTGCTCTCCGCCCGTCGCCCTCTGTTTGATAAAGAAAAAGGTGGGTTGAAGGTAGAGATACAGAACTTTGGTTTGTCTGCATCGGAACCGACGGAAGTTGAGGTGATATGCAACGGTTCCAGCCAAAGAAGGATTGCTTTGAAAACATTGCAACCTTATGAGATTGAGTGTCTGATGTTTGATTCGGATATGTTACTATCAGATGATAACGCATCGTATGAAGTGGTATTCTTTCAGGAAGGAAAAGAGGTGGAACGGAATAAATTCTAGAAGATAAGATCATTGTTGATGAGAAAATGGTTAATAGGCTTTTATTTTTGAGTGGAAAATGCTTATCAAACGTATTTAAAAAGAAAAGCATAAAAATGAAAAAGTTATTAGCCTTTTGTTTTATGGTGTGTTGTGCGGTTGCACAGGCTCAGTTGGTGACTTATCCCGAAGGATTGAAAACAGGTATGCCTCATAATGATGATTATACAGTCCGTGTCCGTGTTCCGGGGGGTGAATGGAAAGACCTGTTTGAATATAATGTGCAGGTGGATATGGATAGGGTACAAGATGCTTCGATGGTACAGTTTGATATGGGCAGTCTTGTGGAGGTAATGGTAAAAAAGAATAATGGAACGATTCATGAGGTAGATATTCGTCCGCAGGTAAATGATATACGCTATGTACAATATAAGAATGTGATTACATTTATGCTTGATAAACCCCGATATCTTTCTGTGGAGTTTAATGGGGATAGGTTGCATAACCTTCATGTGTTTGCCAATCCGATGGAAACGGAGACTTACTCGAAAGAAGAGAAAGGAGTGATGTATTTTGGGCCGGGAGTGCATCGACCTAAAGATTTGCCAAACAATCAGATAAGGATACCAAGTAATACGACGGTTTATTTGGCTCCGGGAGCAGTTGTGAAAGCAAAACTATGGGTGGATAAAGCCGAAAATGTACGTATTGTGGGTAGAGGTATCTTGGATCATCCTATTCGTGGCATTGAAATAACAGATTCTAAAAATGTAGTGGTGGATGGCATAACGGTGATCAATCCGGATCATTACACGGTATTCGGAGGAGGTTCTGTAGGGGTGACAATCAGAAATTTGAAATCTTTTAGTTGCAAAGGTTGGAGTGATGGCATTGACATGATGTGCTGTCACGATGTATTGATAGACAATGTGTTTATGCGTAATAGTGATGACTGCATTGCTTTATATAATCATCGTTGGAACTGGTGGGGCGGTTCGGATAATATCACTGTACAGAATTCCATTCTTTGGGCGGATATTGCTCATCCTATCAATGTAGGTGGTCATGGTGATCCGGAGTCCTTGATAGGTGAGACCATTGAAAATTTGATTTTTCGGAATATTGATATTTTGGAACATGATGAAGATGATGTGCCTTATCAGGGATGTATGGCTATAGATGCCGGTGATAGAAACAGGGTGAAGAATATTTTATTTGAGGATATTCGGGTGGAAAGTATTCAAGAAGGAAAATTGTTCCATATCAACATTCGTTTCAATCCTAAATATGACAAACAGCCCGGACAGAGCATTGATGGAGTAACTTTCCGTAATATTACTTATAACGGAGTAGGCGAGAATCCTTCGTTGATAAAAGGGCTGGATAAAGAAAGGATGGTGCGGAATATTACGTTTGAAAATGTGGTGGTTAATGGAGAGAAGATAAAGGATTTAAAGGGTTTTATCACGAATGAATATATCGAAGGAATAAAGATAAAGTAGATAAAAAACTGTTTTATAGTTGGACCTATTTATGAAAAGAGAGAAAAGCATTGAGTGTTTTTCTCTCTTTTATCGTATTATGTAGCAAGTTTGAATGTCGATTGAGGAACTAATTAGAAAAAGACAATGAAGAAGAAAATTTTAGTTGTAGCCGGGTTATTGGCTATGTCGGGTGCTTTGACGGCCCAGTCTGTTTATCCCGGCCAACATGCCGGAAAGTTGAAGAGAGAAACCGTGGCTCCGATGAAAGTCAAGAGTTTTGATTTGAAAGATGTTCGTTTGCTTCCAAGCCGTTTTCGTGAAAATATGATGCGTGATTCTATGTGGATGGCTTCTATAGAGGTGAACAGGCTGTTGCATAGTTTTCGTACCAATGCTGGCGTGTTTGCAGGTCGTGAAGGTGGTTATATGACAGTAAAGAAGTTAGGTGGATGGGAGTCCTTGGACTGTGAATTGCGTGGACACACCACAGGGCACTTGCTTTCTGCCTACG
>OGIL01001568.1_pt1 | contig 12058 bp, 8 predicted proteins | sample 1571751 | NCBI WGS metagenome assembly OGIL01 (sample SAMEA2581964, study PRJEB24529) | metagenome | biome: Human gut stool | place: China | collected 2011 | reverse complement strand
AGATAGGTTAAAGGCGTTGCCAAACCACAAGCTTGTGCCGACTTTGGTGCAGGTTGGAAATGAGATTACAAAAGGGCTGTTGTGGCCGGATGGTTACATCGAACAGACCGAAAATATGGCACATCTTCTGCAGGCAGGGATTAAGGGGGTGCGCGAGGAGTGTCCGGATGCAAGGATCGTATTGCATCTGGATTTCGGAACGGATAATAAAATGTATCGACAGTGGTTTGATCAGGTTTCATCGTATGCGCTGGATTTTGATATTATTGGAATGTCGTATTATCCGCACTGGAACGGAAGTCTTTCACTTCTTCTGGATAATATGAATGATATCAGCAGCCGGTATGACAAAGATGTGCTTGTTGCAGAGACTTCAATTGGTTATACTACGGAAACATTTGGCTGTAACGGAATCGTTTATTCGAAGGAGCATGAAAAAATCACTGGATACCCGGCAACACAGCAGGGACAGGAAGCATTCTTGCGGGATTTGTTTGCAACGGTAAGAAGTGTAAACAATAAAAGAGGCATCGGTGTGTTTTACTGGGAACCGGCATGGCTGCCAATACCGGACTGTACGTGGGCAAGTAAGAGTGGCAGCAAGTACATGAAAGACAAGATGACAGCAGGAAATGCCATGGCAAATATGGCATTGTTTGACGAAAATGGAAACGCAAACAGCGCGCTGATAAACATGAAAACAATGTAAAGGGAGGATAATCATATGAAAAAAATAATAACAGCTGTGCTGGCTGTAACAATGGCAGTGGGAATGTTGACTGGCTGTGGAAGTGGAACCGGAAAAAAGGAAGCTTCCGGGGAAAAACTCGTGATTTGGACGAACATGAACGTGGAAGTGGATACCATTCAGAAATATGCAGATGAATGGGGAGAAAAGAACGGACGAAAGGTAGAAGTCATTCACCAGTCTCCATCTGTCCAGCAGTTTGCACAGGCAGTAAAAAGTGCTTCCGGACCGGATGCTGTGGTGGGTATTCCCAATGACCAGCTTGCAGATTATGTAAACGCAGATCTTACTGCAGAAGTGCCACAGGATCTGTATGCGGATCAGGATTTTTCCGATGCAGCCATCCAGGCATGTTATGTAGATGGAAAACGATATGCAGCACCACTTTCCGTAGAGACTACTGCACTGTTTTACAACACAGATCTTGTATCGGAAGTCCCAAAAACATGGGAAGAACTGGTCGATCAGGCAGCCGCAGACGGAGGTGTACAGTTTGATGCAACAAGCATATACTACGATCTTGGTTTTGTGAGAGCCTGCGGAGGTTATATTTTTAAATATCAGGATGGGGCATATGACACGGCAGACATCGGTCTTGATAATGAGGGCAGTGTGGATGCCTATGCCTTTATCAATGACCTGTGCAATAAATATAAACTGATCACGGCAGATGTGACAGCCGATATCGCAAGAAGTAATTTCCAAAACGGAAAATGTGCTTATTATATTGGTGGACCATGGGACATTGACGGTTTTACCTCTGCAGGAACTAAATTTGCTGTAGCAAAAATGCCAACTTTCCACGGACAGCCGTTTGTGACCCCGGTGGGTACACAGGTAAGTTTTGTGAGCAACAGCAGTAAAAATCAGGATGCAGCATGGGATTTTATTTCCTATCTGCTGGAAAACGGTGCACTTGGCATGTATGAGGCGGGTGACCGTATACCGGCAAAATTGGCAGATCAGGAACTTGATGAGATCCAGAGTAATGCATACACACAGGCATTTGTCGAGCAGATCAATGATGGAGAGCCGATGCCGACCGTATCAGAAATGGGACAGCTCTGGAGTATCCACACAAACAATATCCGTTCGATGTGGTCTGGGGAGCAAACACCAGAGGAAGCTGCCAAAAATATGGTTACGCAGTTGAAAGAAGCGATTGAATTGATGAATTCAGGAAAGTAGTGATGGCATGAGAAAGAAAAAGAATGCGCTTGGGTATACTTATCTGGCACCGGCACTGATCTCGATTCTGTTGGTGACATGTCTGCCAATTATTTATACGGTGATTTTATCTTTTACTAATTACAACATGTATCATCTGACAGATTACACGTTTGTGGGTCTGGAAAATTATCTGACCGTATTTTCCGGAAGCATTAAAAATGTGTTTTTCCCGGTACTTGGGTGGACGATTTGTTTTGCGCTGTTAAGTACGGCAGGTTCCTATGCAATGGGACTGATTCTTGCCATTTTGTTAAACAATCCGCATATGAAAGAATCAAAAATTTACCGTGCAGTGCTAATTGTTCCGTGGGCATTGCCATCTACGATTGCAATCCTCGCATGGCAGGGACTGCTAAATGAGCAGTATGGTGGAATCAATAATTTACTGCATACAATCGGTATTGCCTGGAATGTACCGTGGCTGACCAATCCATTCTGGGCAAGGGTTGGGTTGATTATCGTGAATGTGTGGCTGGGATTTCCCTATATGATGAATGTCTGTCTTGGTGGACTACAGGCGATTTCTGGTGAATACTATGAGGCGGCTAAAATGGATGGGGCATCAAAATTTCAGTGCTTTAAGAGCATTACATTGCCGATGGTGACAAAACTTTCCATTCCTCTTGTAATTTCCTCGTTTGCGGCTAATTTTAACAATTTTGGAAATATATATATGATTACACAAGGTGGACCAGCGAGAGTGGATAACCAGTTTGCGGGTTATACGGATATCCTTGCCAGTACCACCTATAAGATGACCACATGGTCGAACCGGTATGAACTGTCTGCAACGTTCAGTGTGCTGATCTTTATCATTGTCGGAACATTTACGCTGATTAATATGCGGCTGTCCGGCTCATTTAAGGAGGTTGATTAAATGAAAAATAAAAAGAAAATATCCGCCTCAGAACAACGGACACTGTGGGGAAGCAGAGTGGTCATATGGATCACAATGATCGTGGTGCTGTTTCCGGTCATATGGATTGTTATGTCCTCTTTTTCCGCGGGTGACAGCTTTTTCCTGTCCTCATTGTTCCCTGAAAAATTCAGTATTGAACATTATGTGGAACTGTTTCGGGAAACGGATTTTGGAATCTGGGTTTTTAATTCCCTAAAGTTTTGCTTTATTGTAGCAATCATACAACTTGTGCTTACTTCACTTGCAGCGTATGCGTTTGCAAGACTGCGGTTTGTGGGAAGAAAATATGGACTGATGGCACTTTTGATATTACAGGTGTTTCCAAACAGCATGGCAGTTGCCGGATACTATATTTTAATTTATAAGTTCGGGTTGGTGGACAACAGCTTTGCGCTCATTCTTGTGCTTGCAGGTGGAAGTGCTTACAATATCTGGTTACTTAAATCTTATATCGATGGACTTCCGGTGGAATTGGATGAAGCTGCAATGGTGGATGGAGCAAATGAATTCCAGGTTTTTTATAAGATCATCATCCCGCTTGCAATGCCACAGCTTGCCGTGATCTTCCTGTTTTCGTTTATTGCAACATACAGTGAATATGTGATTACCTCAATCTTTTTGCAGACACCGGGAAAAATGACGCTTGCACTTGGACTGCAGTCTTTTATCAGCGATCAGTTTGCTGCGCACTGGACTTTGTTTGCTGCAGCAGCAGTGATTTCATCCCTGCCGATCATGATCATCTTTATGTGCTTACAGCGATTTATTCAGAATGGATTGGTTGCCGGAGGGGTAAAAGGATAAAATGAAATATCATCGGGGATTCTTCATGAAGATGGCAAAATAGGGACGAATGAGGATTTTTCCGGATTAGCGGGCCTTTTAGAATCTGCAATTTCTGGAGTACGTGCTTCTGCTGCATCAAGTACCAAAATTATGCTTCATCTGGATCAGGGTGGAAAAAATCAGTTGTATACCTGGTATTTTGGTGGATTATTGAAAGAGTCACCAAACTTGGATTTTGATGTATTTGGATTATCTTATTATCCAATGTGGCATGGAACCATGGAGGGGCTTCAGTATAATTTGAATTACTTGGCGACCACCTATAATAAAGAAGTGTGTGTTGTAGAAACTGCGTATGCATGGACAACGGAAGATGGTGATGGTGAAGGAAATGTATTCATTAGTGGAGATGAAGAAGTTGGAGGATATCCTGCAACAGTAGAAGGACAATTTGAATTTATGAATGATCTGGAATCAATCATTTTAAATGTACCAGATGACAAAGGTATTGGATATTTTTATTGGGAACCAGAATGGATACCTGTAGAAGGCGGAACATATGCTACATCTGCAGGGGTTGCGTATAAAAATGATACCGTAACGCCAAGTAATACATGGGATAACATGACGTTGTTTAATTTTCAGGGAAATGCATTAGATTCTATTAAGGTGCTTAATAAACCGTGTGAAAATTTATTGACAAATATCAGTTTTGAACAGAATGGGATAACTACTTCACCGAGTGGATGGAATGTATGGACAAGTGATTCGTCAGATGAAAATACTGTAAGAACAGAATATGGTGATGCATATGATGGAGATTACAAATTAACATTTTGGGATGATAAAGAGTATTCGTGTTCTGTATATAAAACGTATACAAATATTCCGAATGGAACATATAAATTCTCAATTTGGGCAAAGACAAATGGGAAACAGGATGTTTTACAACTTTATGCAAAAAATTATGGAGGAAGTGAGCTTGATACCACGATTGAAACAAGTGACATTAATTGGAATATTTTTAGTATAGACAAGATTGTTGTTACAAATCATACGTTGGAGATCGGGGTTTATTCTGTAGCAGGAGCAAATGACTGGTGTAACCTTGACTTGGCAATGTTAAGAAAAATTGATTAATTATATTTAAAATTTTTAAGGGGATGGTTTTGATCGTCCCCTTAATTTTTGAATTGTTCTTTGACTGGTGGAATCTTATGAAAAAGAAAATATGGAATAGGTGCAGAAAAAATGGTAGACTATAAAAAAGAGTTTTTGTAGGGGTGTAATAAATGTTAACGGATATGATGAAAGACGAATTGGTAAAAGGGTTACTTAATCTGTTTCATGAAAATTTATCAATGATTATTTTGTATGGATCTGTTGCAAGAAATGAAGCTACATCAGAAAGCGATATAGATATAGCAATCATCACTAAAAATGATATGAATGAAGAAATAAGAAATAAATTTATTTGCTGGTCAGCAGAGATGGATATACGTTATGATAAGATTTTTCCTATCATTGATATTAAAGAAGAAAATATGAAAAAGTGGGGGGAAGTGCTTCCATTTTATAAGAATGTACAAAAAGAGGGGGGTTATTCTTTGGAAGGCAGCTTAAAAGAACTAGCACGATATTAGCACCTGTAGAGCAGAACATAATCTGTTTTACAGGTGCTTTTTTCAATTAATAAGGAACTGGTACTTTCGCCTCTTGTGAAAATGTCTAATTAAAAGGCTAAAAAAAGACTAAAAAACTTTAAATTAAGTAATACTTTACAAATGTTTAATTTTCTATTAACTAAATATTGACTTAAAATTACTTTATGATATACTGAATTTATCAAATAAATAAAGCAATTGCACACTGGTTCCCATATTTTTACTGCACTCCCCAAGTATGCAGTACCCTCTCCCTGAAATATGGGAAGCAGCGTGCAATTGCTTTTTTATTAAGTGAAACCGGATAGATGGAGGGTGCTGGAAGGTTTTTACAACTAAAATGGAGAAGAAAGGAAAGGTAGAGCAAAAACATGAGAAGGGTAGGAAAACAGATTGTTGCCATCACGCTGGCAGCAGCAATGATGGGGTCGCTGACACCGGAGGCATGCACATTTTTACAGAATGAGATTGTGTATGCGGCGGAAACAAATGAAGCGTCAGCACCAACAGTAACACGTACAGAACTGTACAAAAATGAGAACGCAAAAACAACAGAAACCATTGATTTTTCAGGATTGCAAGAAGAAGACTGGAATGGTGCAGGAAAAATTACTTTTGCATATGATAATTCCATCAATGGCTCGTTGGGAAATGTGAATGAAGAGTATGAATTAACTGCAAAGGTAACACTGGATGAAGCATCCTATCAGTCGCTGGCTGCAGATAAAGCGCATCTGAATATCCAGGGTGTAACAAAACTGGGATCAAATTGGGGATGGAACAACAGTACGGATTGCCAGTGGCTGCAGAAGGATTCTTTTACGAAAGATGGGGAGAACTATTCAGCTGATCTGAAAGTAAAGTTTTCAGGAATAACACCGGATACATTGATGGATGTTGAATTCGTCCTTGTGGGAACCGGATTTAAGGGAACTGTGACATTTTCAAATGTAGTTCTCACAAATTTATCAAGCGATAAACAGGAACTGACCAAACAGGAGCCAACCGTTCTTTCTAATTTAAATGATGCATCTCAGGTAAGTCTGTGGGCAGGCGAAACCGGATATCAGTATTTCCACGGTGGAGAAGAAAATGCTGCTCCGGAACTTTCCTATGATGCAAATGGCGGAGACGGAAGATTAAAAGTAAGCCTGAATTATACAGCCAACTCCGGCGAATCATGGAGTGAGGCAAAAGTGAAATTCACACCCAAGACACCGGCTGATATCAGCAATTATAATCAGGTGAGTGTGGATTTGATTTATCCGGAAAACAGTAATATTTCCAAGATAAAATTTTTCTCCAATAGCGGAATCAATAAAGATACCAGCATAGATTCGTCCGAGGCAGCAGATGCAGGAAACGGATATAAGAAAGTTACAGTTACTTTAGGATTTTCTCCATCTGCCACACCAATGGATGATCTGACAATCGGACTTATCGGAGCCAACAGTTCCTTTGCAGGGGATGTTTATCTGGATAATCTGATACTTTCCCAGAAGGATGCCAGTGGTGATTTTGTGACAATTACCGCAACACCGAATACAGACGGAACACAGGCAAAAACAGAAGCAACAGATAAAACCCTGACCATGACAGATCCGGATGCCAGCAATAGCGCAAAGGCATTGTATGCATATTTACAGGGACTGACCGAGAGCGATCAGGTACTGTTTGGTCATCAGAATGATGTCAGCCGTTCGGTTGGAACAAAGGATGAGTTAGGAGATGTCCATGATGTGACCGGTTCTGTCAGCGGTATTTTTGGAATCGATTCCCTTGCACTGTTTGGAAGCGAGGCTGGTGGTACGGATGCGGCATCTGCACTGCAGAATTCCATTGACTACAGCAAAAAGGCGGCCCAAAACGGTGCAATCGTTACCTTATCCACCCATATGCCGAATTTCACCAACGCAAAGATTAAAAAGAATGCAGATGGAACCTACGATTTCTATAACTGTGATTTTAATGAAGCAAAAGATTTATCCGGTGATTCGTTAAAGAAGATTTTGCCTGGTGGAGAGAAGAATGAGGTATTTAAGGCATATCTTGATACGATTGCATTCTATGCCAATGCATTGGAACAAGAGAATATCCCGGTCATCTTCCGTCCACTGCATGAGAATACCGGCGGATGGTTCTGGTGGGGAACTGGAAACACGGCGGAAAGTTATAAGAGTCTGTATGCATATACCAGAGAGTATCTGGAATCCAAAGGGGTACATAATATGCTTTATGTGTATTCACCAAACGGACCGCTGGAGACCGAGGCAGAGTATATGTCGCGTTATCCGGGAGATGCCTATGTAGATATTCTGGCATTTGACTATTACAACGATTTTAATACCTATCCGGCTGAAGCAGATACGTCGTTCTTTGATCATCTGGATCAGACCTGTCAGGTTGTATCATCACTTGCAAAACAGCATAACAAGCTGGCTGCGATTTCGGAGACCGGTGTACGTGTGATGAAAAAGGATGGAAGTGATAACGAAGGGCTTCTTGTAAAAAATAATCCGGTCAGTGAGGCAAAGTCGGGTGTGAACTGGTATCAGAAAGTGAATGATATCGCAAAGAAAAACAACATGCCATATTATATGGTATGGGCAAATTTCAGCGATACCAATTTCTATGTGCCGTATAAATACAGTGATACCATGGGACAGGAAATGATCAATGATTTCATTTCTTACTACAACAATGAGGATTCAGTATTTGGAAACGGTACTAATTTCTATGGAAATATCGATAAGTACGCAGGAGTAAAGACGGATAATTACAAAGATGTCAGCGGATACATGGTAGCACCGTTTGATATGGATACGATTTTAAAGCCAACTGTGTTAAAGGCAAGTGTTTCCAATGCCGGTGAGGTATCGTTTGTTGTAAAGGATACGGCAAAGGGCAAACAGTTGACATTGCCGGCTGCAAAAGGCTCCGACGGATTCTATACGGCGCAGCTGACACAAAAGGAAATGGATCAGATCGGAAAAACAGATGTAGCATCCATTACACTTGTTGCAGATGGAAAAGAACTGTCCACGATCACAAATCTGAGTATCGGAAAAGAAAAGGACAAAGCTCCGGCAGGTGTGCTGGAAAATTTTGACTACTATGTCGGGAGTAATGGACTTCTGGATGCAGCTTACGGTGGAAATTCTGCCGCTGGATGCAGTTCGTCCTTTACGCTGGATCAGGAGCATAAGGCAGATGGTACATATGGTGCTGCATTTAATTACAAATTAAAAACAACCGGTTCGGAAGTCTGGACGGGTCTGGTAAATGCAAGTCTGGGCAATACAGATTTTTCAGCCTATAATGCATTGAAATTCTGGACAAAACTTGATGGAAAAGGGCAGAAGGTTGTTGTACAGATCAAGGCAGGAGGAGAAGAGTATGAAGTATATCTGACCAATCTTGCGAAGACAGAAGATGCCTATGAAGTAACCGTTCCATTCTCCGCTTTTAAAGGGAAGACGGGTGGAAAACTTAGTGGGGATGCTTTAAAAGATGTGCAGGCATTCGGACTCTGGTGTAATTCCAACCCGGCAGGTTCCGCGGTAGATGTGGAATCGGTACTTTACTTTGATGCATTCAAAGGAACAACGATCAGTGATGCAGAAGCTGCAAAAGCAGATGCCGATGGCCTGATTGCGGTAAAACAGACCAGCCAGAGTGGAAATAATGGCGGAAATTCTTCCTCCGGCAGCAGCACCTCTGGTGGAAATTCCGGCAGCACAACAACACCGGATACAAAACCATCGGAAACCCGGAAAACGGACAAAACATTTGAGAATATTGCAAAAGATACAAATGCGACACTTACCGTTGAAAAGAACGATAAGGGAGAAGTGACAGATGCCCGGGCACAGCTGGAAAAAACAGTAAAGAACGCTTCCGAGACAAAGAAGACTACAATTTCAGCAGATGTGGTTGCAAAATTAGTCAAAGAGGCAGGAACCAGCGACATCACGATTACCCAGACAACGAAGAACGCTTCCGGCAAAGTGATGAACAGCGTATCTGTCAATGCGAAGGATCTGCAGGCAGGCAAAAAGCTGACACTTGTAAAAGTTGATAAAAAGACAGGAGAAAAAGTCCTGATCAGCAGCAGGACTTATAAGGTTTCCAAAGACGGAACGGTGACAGTGGATACCAAAGATGCCGGTGATTATGTACTGCTGAATGAGAAGGATGCAAAGGCTCTGAGCAGTAAAATCTTAAAGAGTGTTGCATTAAAGGATATCAAGAAAACGGTTGCAAACGGAAAGAAGGCAAAAGTTACTTTTGATAAGGGTCTGAACATGGAAAATGTAAAGAAGATCACTTATACATCTTCCAAAAAGTCGGTTGTAACAGTGAATAAAAATGGTACAATTGTCGCAAAGAAAGCTGGCAAAGCAGTGGTGAAAGTAAAAGTCACTTTAAAGAACGGAAAGACAAAGACGGTAAAGATGACGATCAAAGTGACAAAGTAAATTTACAGGAGTTTCGTCAGAATTTTAATAAGAAAAAGACGGTTTCGCAGGAAATCGTCTTTTTTCTTACCCATAATTGTAAAGAGAAGCGTGTGCGTTTTTTCGGGGGAATTGATTGTAATTTCAGGAACCTTTGTTTATACTAAAATCAATAGAAAAGAGAATGAGAAGGAGAACATTTATTATGGCAGGAAAACACATTTCCATTCCGGCACTTTTAAAGATCGGTGCGGGTGCATTGGACAATCTGGGGATTTACTTAAAAGAGTTACAGTTACAGAAAGTAGTTGTATTGTTTGGAAACGGTCTTGTAGAAATGTTTGGTTCTACCGTTATGGAAGCATTGCAGCAGGAGGACATTGATATTTTAGAATATCAGGAACTTGATACCGTGCGGTTGGAAGATCTGACCAGCCTTGCATTTTCCATGCCGGCGAAGACGCAGGCAGTCATCGGCATCGGTGGCGGAAAAGTGATTGATGGTGCGAAATATTGTGGATTTCTGCGAAATCTGCCGTTTATCAGCATTCCGACTTCGGCATCGAGCGATGGTTTTTCGAGTGCCAGTGCTTCCCTTCTGGTGGAAGGACGCCGCAAGTCCGTTCCGGCAAAACTGGCATATGGCATCGTGGTAGATACGAAGATCATTCGCAGTGCACCAGAGAAATTTTTATATTCCGGAATCGGCGATATGGTATCAAAAATTACCGCATTGTACGACTGGATTTTTGAGGAAGAACATGGGTACGGAAAAGTCAATGATTTTGCTGTCATGATTGCTAAGAAAGCAGTCAATAGTTTTGTGCGCACACCGTTTACTTCGATACAGGATGATCTGTTTTTAAAGGAACTTCTGGATTCTCTTGCGATGAGCGGAATTGCAAATGAGATTGCGGGCAGCAGTGCGCCAACGAGCGGCAGCGAACATCTGATTTCCCATGCGCTGGACAAGATGCTTGAGCATCCGCAGCTTCATGGGATTCAGGTCGGCATTGCGACATATCTGATGAGTGTTGTGCAGGATCATCGTTACCGGAGGGTAGACACGATTTTTACGCAGACGGGGTTCTGGGATTATGTAAAAACACTGGATCTTCGGCGGGAGGATTTTGAGAAAGCAGTTGATCTGGCACCGTCGATCAAACCGTTCCGCTATACGTATCTGCATGAGCAGCAATATAGGGATCGCGCGAAGGAACTCCTGCATACAGATGCGCGGTTGCAGGAAATCTTGAAATAGAGAGGAAAATAAATTACAGGATATACAATGATAAAAGTAGCAATATGTGATGATGATATACAATTTATTTATAAATTGGAACAAAGTATTTTTCGGTTTGCAGAAATGAAAAGAATAAAAGTGGATGTTGACGGTTATACAAGTGGAGCAGAATTTATTCAAAAACTGCAGCAAAGCGAAAGGTATGATTTGTTATTTTTGGATATTGAATTAGGGGACAGCTCGGGGATTATCGTTGGAAACTGGATTCGATCTCAGATCCAATATGAATCCATGCAGATTGTTTTTGTATCGGCAAAAGAAATGTATGCCATGCAGCTTTTTGATCTGCGTCCAATGAATTTCCTCGTGAAACCCATACAACAGGAACGAGTAGATTATATATTAGATGAATATGAAAGGCTGTATCAGTTTCAGCCACATATTATAGAAATTGGGAAAGGAAGAAATGCGATACGGATAGAAGAACATTCTGTTTTTTATTTGCAGAGCCTTGCCAGAAAAATTCAAGTGGTAACAGCAAATGATACATTATGTGTTTATGGAAAACTTTCGGAGGTTATTCCTGCGTTGAATCCGCATTTATTCTGCGTGGTACATAAATCTTATGTCATTAATCTGCGGTATGCAGAATCTTTTCAGAAAGACAGCGTACACATGATCAATGGGGATGACATTCCGGTCAGTCGGTCTATGAAAAATAACCTTGATCATGCAATTATGGAAAAGATGAGGTGTGGCGGGTGAATAACATAGAAAGAATATTTGAAGCGGTATGTAACATATTAAGTGTGTATGTAAGTTTTAAAGTGACGGATGTTTTTCTGGAAAAGAAAAGAAAACTGCCACGGATGGCAAATATTGTTTATGTGCTCGTATGGCTTATTAATACAGTTGTTGCATTTGGTTTTCGAAATGCCATGGGGACTACGGTGAGTATGGTACTGCTTCTCTGGGCGGCAGAAGGTATATTGTATGAAGGAAGTATACTAA
>OGIL01001565.1_pt1 | contig 12072 bp, 9 predicted proteins | sample 1571751 | NCBI WGS metagenome assembly OGIL01 (sample SAMEA2581964, study PRJEB24529) | metagenome | biome: Human gut stool | place: China | collected 2011 | reverse complement strand
CCGCATCACGGCATAAGTAAAGACAGCGATTTGTGCGCAAGCGCCCATCGCTGTCCTCACTATGCCTATGCGCGGCTCATTGCTCGCGTAAACTCTCAAGTTACATCAACGCCTGGTCCAGCTTCCGGCAAAAGTCGGCTTCGGACATGGCACCGCCGAAGGTTACAGCGGGCTCTCCATTTTTGAACACGATGAAATGCGGAATGCTTACCACACGGTACTTCTGCGCGATCGCCATGTTGTCATCCACGTTGAGTTTGCCGATCTTCATCTTGCCGGCATAAGCTTCGGCACATTTCTCCACCACAGGTCCCATCATCTTGCAGGGACCGCACCAGTCGGCGTAGAAGTCTACCAGGACGGGAAGCTCCGACTGCAGAACCTCCTCTTCAAAATTTGCAGCTGTAAAAGTGTATTCCATAATGATCCTTCCTTTCCCGGCTGAATGTAAGCAGCCGATATGGTTTAAGTTTTTGTAACGATTCAGAACCACATTCACCATATAAAACTTCTTATCTGCTTGAATGCAAGCATTCGCAGATCGTAGTTTTGCATGACTCTGAATAGTTACAAGTATTTCAAAAAAATGATTGTACTATGATTTATTTATTTCAAAAAAATCAGTGCGTTATGAATTATTTCAAAAAATGAGTGTGTTATGAATTGTTATCTAAAAATAATATATTTGCAGATACGGTTGCCAATGGAAGAGAATTTCTCCTCGTATTCCGTCATGACATTACCTTCCATCAGTGAAGCGTCACTATGCAGATCATAGGTGATCACCTTCGCCTGCCAGCCGGCGGGTTCCAGTTCCTCGACTGCGAAATCGAACAGAGGACGGTTGTCTGTCTTGAATTCCAGTGTGCCCTCTTTTTTCAGGATCACATCATAGCGTGCCAGAAACTGTCTGGAGGGCAGGCGTCTCTTGGCATGGCGGTCCTTCGGCCAGGGATCGGAGAAGTTCAGATAGATCCGGTCGACCTCTCCCTTCCCGAATACCTTGTCGATATCTTCGGCATCCATGCGGATGAATTTCAGATTGGGAAGCTCATCTTCCTCCATTTTCTGGATCGCACGGAGCAGGACACTGGAATATTTTTCAATGCCCACATAGTTGATCTGCGGATTTGATTTGGCGAGGGTATGCAGGAAACGTCCCTTTCCCATACCGATCTCGATATGAATGGGGTGATCGTTACCAAAGATCTCATGCCAGGTTCCGGGGCAGCTTTCCAAAGTATCTTCCGGTACCACGTAAGGACTTTCTGCGATCACTTCACGGGAGCCGGTAATATTGCGTAATCTCATATATTTGATAACCTTTCTTTATTTAATGATTTTTCTTGTTTAATGATTTTTCTTATTTAATGACTTTTCTTGATGAATGCTGCAGATTCGTGTAGAATCTGTATTGTCAATGTACTTTATCTTGGAAAGCTTGTCAAGTGACCCTGTTGGAATGGATGAACATGCATGCCCCTGACGGAACAGGTGGTTGTGCACGACCCTGTTGCATCGGGCGGTCGTGGCTGGTTTCATATAAAACCCGGAGGAAAGAGGATGAAATGGATGATCGCGTCGGACATTCACGGTTCGGCATACTATTGCAGAAAATTATTAGAGGCATATGAAAAAGAGGAAGCGGAGAGACTTCTGTTGTTGGGGGATATCTTATATCACGGTCCCCGCAATGACCTCCCGGAAGGATATGCGCCGAAGGAAGTCATTGAACTTTTGAATGCCCATAAAAATGACATCTATTGCGTCCGGGGCAATTGTGATACTGAGGTGGACCAGATGGTGTTGGAATTCCCTGTGTTAGCGGATTACTGTGTGATTGCGGAAGGGGAGACGGCAGTCTATGCCACACATGGACATATCTATAACGAACAGAAGCTTCCGCCGCTGCATCCCGGGGACATATTGCTGCACGGACACACTCATGTGCCGAAGTGCGCTGTACACGAAGAGGAATCTTACATTTATATGAATCCCGGATCGGTGTCACTGCCCAAGGAAGACAGCTGGCATGGATACATGATCTGGGAAGGCAGCGAGTTTGTCTGGAAAGATTTTGACGGACAGGAACATATGCGAAAAAAATTAAGTTAGCACTTTGGTTTTTAAGTAAAATGGTGTATGATAGAAAATGTGCATTATCATACACCATTTTTATAAAGGTTTATAAAGATATATCAGGAAGGATTTATACATGCGTTTTTTTAAGCATTTATCATATAGAACACTTTTTACGAAGGCAGTCATGGGAATCAGCGTTATCTGCCTTTTTGCGTCTGATGGACTTACAGTTTCGGCTACCACCATCAAAGAGGAGAACATTGCCTACAATCAGTCACTGGCAGTGCAGTCCAATGCAGTGGCGAACTGGCCTACAGGACCGGTGATCAGTGCGGAATCTGCAATTTTGATGGATGCGGATACCGGCGCTATCTTATATGCGAAAAATATTCATCAAAAGGAATATCCCGCCAGTACTACGAAAATATTAACGACCCTGATTGCTTCAGAACGCTGCAGCATGGATGAGATCGTGGATTTCTCCTATGATGCGGTACATGATATCGACCCCGGAAGCAACCATATCGCCATCGAGCCGGGAGAGCAGCTGACCATGGAGGAATGTCTGAATGCGATTCTGATCCGTTCAGCGAATGAGGTCTCTTTTGCGGTGGCGGAACATATCTCGGGGACGACCTGGCAGGATTTTGGTGATATCATGAACGAGCGTGCGAAGGAACTGGGATGTGTGGATTCTCATTTTGTCAATCCCAACGGTCTTCCCAATGAGGAGCATTACACCAGCGCCTATGATCTGGCGATGATCGGCAGAGCTTTTTTTGCCAATGAAGCATTATGCAAGATGACCATGACGCACATGCTGCACATTCTGCCGTCGGAGAGACAACCGGATGACATCATGGAAGTCAATAAGATGGAACTGATCCCCGGCGGAAAATACGCATATCCCTACCTGGTAGGATGTAAGACCGGTTATACCGATGTGGCGAGAAGTACCCTGGTCTCCTGTGCGGAGAAGGACGGCATGAAGCTGATCTGCGTGGTGATGAAGGATGAGAACCCTAATTATTATGAAGATACGATTGCTCTGTTCGACTATGGATTCAGTAATTTCCAAAGAATGAACATCTCTCAGACGGAGACGAAATATAATATCGACAATGCGGGAGCTTTTTACAGCGGCAACGATATCTTCGGAAATTCCAAACCGATTCTGCAATTGAACCAAAACGACAGTATTACCCTGCCCAACACGATTACGTTCCAGGATGCTGTGTCCGCAATCTCCTACGACAATACCGCGCCGGGGCAGGCTGCCGTGATCACCTATACCTACAATGATGTGGTACTGGGAACGGCATCCATAGATTTCACGGCTTCGGAAAAAGGAAGCAGTGTGTTTGGGGACGAGACCACAGGAACAACGGATGGGGCAGAAGCTACAGCAGCGACGCAGGAGCCGGACAGCACCGGGGCTACGCAGCCGACAGAAGGAGCGGCGGCTGATGAGCCGGCCGACGAGGGCGGAGGTATTCCCACTGCCACACAGCCGGCAGCTTCCGGGGAAAAAGATACGGCCTCCGGCGGTCCGGCAGTGATATTTATCAATGTGATCAAGGTGTTTTTCTGGATATTGGGGATCGCTGTAGTGATCTTCCTGATACTTTTGCTCCGGGCGTTTATTAAGAACTATCAATTCGCACATCGCAGTACCAGGTTGACGTGGCGGTTTGGCCGCAGGAGAAAGCGCTCCAGATCCCGGTACCGCTCGGTGAACCAGGACCTGCAAAGCAGGCGGAGAGAAGCTATCAGACAGGCGAAAAAGCGGCGCAAGCCCAAGAAACCAAACCGCTTCCGCGATCTGGATTTTTAGAAAAAATTAAGGCATGTCCCATATCACAACGGGGCATGCCTTTTAAGTTCAGTGTTGCAAATTTCTATTTGCTCAATAAATATTCCGCCAGATCCACTGCGGTATCCGCATGTTCCGCATTGGCGTAGATGCCCATGACGATACCGTCTCCGCGGAAGTAATAGTTGTCGGTCAGATCCGTACAGCCGGTCAGGCAGATGCCTACCGGGATGGGATCCTGCATCTCTTCCGGGTGGAGAGGATCGGGATATTCCGGAGTATAATCGGTATTCAGATCATCGTTTGCTGCCTCGATCGCCAACACCACTTCTCTGTCCACGTAATAGAAATAAGGTTCCAGTGCCTGGAGCTGTTCTTCTGTGAGGATATCCCGCAGATCATAGAACAGGCTGCTGTTGGCATATTTTTGGAAAGAATCGAAATCCGTGATCATGCTGTCCAGCTCATTCGCTGCCACATATACCATCAGCTTCTGGGTAGAAGTGACGGAGGCCTCGTCCATGCTGTCTTCCACGATACGAATAGAAGTATCAAAGGTGATATCGCTGGTATTCAGATCGATGCCCTCTTTTTCGGCGAAATCCGTAAGGAAATCTGGCTGCTCGGAAGACATCTGGTCTAAGAGGCTTGCATTTAATAAAACAGCGTTAAAAGCTGTATCCTTTCGGTTTACGAACTGGTAAATAAAGCTTACGAGCATACCGATGATGATCACGGAAATGATCACATGCCATTTATAATAATACCAGAAATACGCCAGCTTCTGTTTAGGAGTGCCGCGTTTCAGTGCTTCCCGTTCTTCTTTAAATTCATCCATTACCGCCATGGAAAAACCGCCTTTCTGCGCTTGATATAGATTTATGATAAAGGTTCCATATCCGAAAGTCAATGAAGGAAGTGCAAGAGGATTCTAAAAAAAGAATTAAATCGCCCCAAAAATCCGGGCATATCTTGCAAGTTTTCCACGGATGATATATCATAATAGAAAGCGATTGTCAGGAGAAACAGAATCCGGACAGACGTAAACAGAGATTTTCCGAAGGAATGGAAGAACGAGACGGAAAATTTCTGCTACAGAATAAAGGAAGAGAAAAGGAAACGAAACATGAGTGATTCTTACGTAGAATGTCTGGTAAAAGCAAAGCAGCCCGCATGGGCAAAAATCTTAAAAGTATTACTGGTTACCCTGACGGTGTTAAGCTGTCTGGTAATGTTTGTATTTATCATTTTCCTGCCTATAGCTCTTGTCGCGGGTGTGGGAGCTTATTTTCTGAATATGTTCACGGATCTGGAGTATGAATATCTCTATCTGGATAAGGAACTGTCTGTGGACAAGATCATGGCAAAGAGTAAGAGAAAGCGTGTAGCTACTTACAGCCTGGACCGCATGGAAGTATTTGCACCGGTCTATTCGTATCATCTGGACAACTTCAAGAACCGTCAGGTGAAGGAGAAGGATTACAGCATCGGCGAGGTTCTGCAGCCGGATGGTCGTTATGCCATGTATTATGAAGGTGGCGAGAAGATCATCTTAAGCCCCAACGAGGAACTGGTGAAGGTGCTCAAGAGCGTGGCACCCCGTAAGGTATTCAGTGAATAATGATCAGTGAGTGATTCATGAACAGAAGGATTCCGGTGAACAGAATGCATCGGAATCTTTTTTTGATACAAAAATATGCAATATCCGGTTGACAGCCATAGAAAACTTTGCTAAACTCATGGAAATGTTATAAGCACAGCAAATAGTTCTTATAAGTATGACTTATATTACTAAAACAAATCATTCACAAATCTTATCAAATGAACACAGGAGGAGAGAAAATGGGACAGATTATTGGTGAAGGCATTACCTTTGACGACGTACTTCTGGTACCGTCTTATTCTCAGGTAGTCCCCAATCAGGTGGATTTGACCACATGGCTGACAAAAAAGATCAAGCTGAACATTCCTATGATGAGCGCAGGAATGGACACCGTTACCGAGCACCGCATGGCGATCGCTATGGCAAGACAGGGTGGTATCGGTATCATCCATAAGAACATGTCTATCGAAGCACAGGCAGAAGAGGTAGATAAGGTAAAGCGTTCCGAGAATGGTGTCATCACCGATCCTTTCTCTCTGTCTCCCGAGCATACTCTGGCAGACGCAGATGCATTGATGGCGAAATTCAGGATCTCCGGTGTGCCTATCACCGAGGGCAGAAAATTAGTCGGCATCATCACCAACCGTGATCTGAAGTTTGAGACTGATTTTACCAAGAAGATCAAGGAGTCCATGACCAGCGAAGGCCTGATCACCGCTCCCGAAGGTATCACTCTGGAAGAAGCGAAGAAGATCCTGGCAAAAGCAAGAAAGGAAAAACTTCCTATTGTAGACAAGGACTTCAACCTCAAGGGTCTGATCACCATCAAAGATATTGAGAAGACCATCAAATATCCTCTGGCAGCCAAGGATTCCCAGGGCAGACTGCTCTGCGGTGCCGGCGTAGGTATCACCGCAAATGTACTGGATCGTGTAGCAGCTTTAGTAGCAGCCAAAGTTGATGTCATCGTACTGGATTCCGCACACGGCCATTCCCAGAACGTACTGAACTGTCTGAAGATGATCAAGGAAAAATATCCCGATCTGCAGGTAATCGCAGGTAACGTGGCTACCGGTGATGCTACCCGTGCCCTGATCGAGGCCGGCGCAGATGCGGTTAAGGTAGGTATCGGCCCCGGTTCCATCTGTACCACCCGTGTCGTTGCAGGTATCGGTGTTCCTCAGGTATCCGCTATCATGGACTGCTATAGCGTGGCAAAAGAATACGGTATTCCCATCATTGCTGATGGCGGTATCAAGTATTCCGGAGATATTACCAAGGCAATCGCAGCCGGCGGTAACGTATGTATGATGGGTTCCATGTTCGCAGGATGCGAGGAGAGCCCGGGAGAATACGAACTGTTCCAGGGCAGAAAATACAAGGTATACCGTGGCATGGGCTCCATCGCGGCTATGGAGAACGGCAGTAAGGATCGTTACTTCCAGGAGAATGCAAAGAAACTGGTACCCGAAGGTGTCGAGGGCCGTGTGGCTTACAAGGGCAGCGTAGAAGATACCGTATTCCAGTTACTCGGCGGTCTTCGTTCCGGTATGGGTTACTGCGGGGCACAGGATATCGAAACCCTGAAAGAGACCGGCAGATTCGTGAAGATCTCCGCAGCATCTCTGAAAGAGAGCCATCCTCATGATATCCACATCACCAAGGAAGCTCCGAACTACAGCGTGGATGATAAATAAGTTTTACCAAAAAGAGATGAGAAAGGTGATCGTAGGTCAGACTTACGATCGCCTTTTTCTGCATGCAAAGTATTTGCAATAATTGACAAAATGATCCGAATTTTTTAAGCAATTTAATAAATATAACGAAAAATGTAAAATAATAGCTTGTATCAATTTCGGGATACATGGTAGAATATAAATATTCGGGAAGGAATTTCTGAATATTTTACAGAGAAACAGGGGAGCAAAAAAGTGGCTGAGTTTGCATTACGTGAATTGATAGACGAAAAGCGCCTGCAGCATCTGCAGAACGAGTTCTGCAAGGTGACGGGAGTCACAGCGGTCTGTGTGGACAAGGAAGGCAGAGCCATAACAGAGCCGTACATCGATAAGTCCCTGATAAGCCCGGATGGGGAAGATCCGATCTTAGGAGAATATCGGAAGAAAGCAGCGCAGGCATTAGACAGAGTACAGGAAGGATCCCTGGAGGAACAGGTGGTGGAAGAGCTGCCGGATGGCGGACATGTGGCAGCAGTTGCCGTCAGTGTGGAGAATCAGATCATTCTGTACTGGCAGGTATATGATCTGAAGAAGCTCGATACCATATCTTTTTACCAGATTCTGGATCTGCTGCGGGATACCAGTGCGGATATCTACAGAGACCGTATGTCCTGTTTCAGCGCGGAAGCCGAGAGCAGAAGGAGCAGATATGCGGAGGAAGAGATGAGCCGCAATCTCCATACGATAGAGGCTACTACGGAGATCGTCCAGCTGCTGGACAGTGATGATCAGATCGAACTGGCCATGAACCGATGGCTGAAGATCCTGGCACAGCACATTCAGGTAGACAGCGCAGAGATTTTTCAGCTGCAGGCAGACACGGATACGATGAATGTCGTCTGTGAATGGCTGGCACCGGGACTGATCTCTTATTTTGACAAGACCAGTGGGATTCCCGAGAAATCTTTTCTCCATACAGAGAAGCCACTGGTGGTATCTACGGACAGTGTGGGTAAGCCTGACTCTGAGGAAATTGAAAAGATAGGCATGAAAGCCGTGATGATATTTCCTATCCTGAAACAGGAGAGCGGCAATATGGTGCTGTCTCTGAACCACAGAAGACAGGGGCATGTCTGGAGCATGGCGGAGATTAAATTCACTTCTGACGCGGTGAAGATCTTACAGAGTATCCTGACCAGACGGATCCAGAAAAATTCCCTGGCAGGTTCTTACGCCGCACTGGAGGAGATCCTGGACAATGTGGGATGTGCCATCTACGTAACGGATCAGAATACGGGCAGAATGCTGTTCGCCAACCAGATATTGAAGAATACCTTTGCCAAGGAACTGATGGATCATAATTTTGATGCCCTGCTGCAGTCCAGTATCCGCAAGGACAAAAACAGAACCGTCAGCGTGGTATATCATGCGGAGAAGGAGACCTGGTACGATCTGCTGTGCAAGGAGATCGCCTGGGTAGACGGGAAAAAAGCCAACCTGTACTCCCTGTATGATATTACGGATAAAAAGCTGTACCAGCGTCGCATCGAACAGCAGGCATACACAGATTTTCTGACGGGACTGTATAACCGCATGTGCTGTGAGAGGGATCTGGCGAGACAGATCGATCAGGCGAAGAAGATCGGAGGAAAAGGAGCGTTATTGTATCTGGATCTGGATGATTTCAAGCATATCAATGACGGACTGGGACACCAGTACGGTGATGTGCTGTTAAAATCCATCTCCCATGCACTGAAACGGATCAATGGCATCGAGAATACCTGTTACCGTATGGGTGGAGACGAATTCGTCATTATCATTCCGCCGGACAGCTATCCCCGGTTTGGAAATATTGTGGAAGATATTAAGAAGATCTTCAGCAAACCCTGGTTTTTGAAGGATGCAGATTATTACTGTACCATGAGTATGGGCATCGTCACTTTCCCGGATGCAGGAGATTCTGTGACAGATCTGATCAAAAAAGCGGATATTGCCATGTATGAGGCGAAAAAGACCGGTAAAAACCGTGTGGAAACGTATCGGGAAGGCAATGATTCCGTATCGGGACGCCGTCTGGATATGGAGAAGAACATGCGTGATGCCACGGTGGAAGGCTACCGGGAGTTCGAGGTCTATTACCAGCCTATCATCGATATTCAGGGCGGCAAGGATGTCTGTGCCGGAGCCGAGGCACTGATCCGCTGGAACAGTGCAAAGCTGGGATTTATCTCACCGGCGGAATTCATTCCCCTGGCGGAGTATCTGGGACTGATCAATCCCATCGGCAATTATGTACTGACGGAGGCCTGTACCCGCTGTAAGCACTGGAACGATACCGGATATCCGGATTATAAGGTAAATGTCAACCTTTCCGTGGTTCAGCTCCTTCAGCCGGACATCGTGGAGACGGTGGAAAAGGCGCTTGCGGACACCGGCTTATCGCCGAAGAATCTGACACTGGAGGTAACAGAGAGTCTTGCGATCAACGATATGGATCGCATGAAGGAGATCCTGAACCGGATCAAGGCACTGGGTGTCTCACTGGCACTGGATGATTTCGGAACCGGTTATTCTTCCCTAAACCATATCCGTGAGATCCCCATTGATGTCATCAAGGTGGATCAGAGCTTCGTCAAGGATCTGGCGGGGGATGCCTATTCCCAGTCCTTTATCAAGATGGTGGCAGAGCTGGCACAGACCATAGGCGTCAGTGTCTGCGTGGAAGGTATTGAGACTCCGGAACAGTTCAAAGTGCTGCAGGGCATGAAGGTCAAATATATTCAGGGATACTATTTTGACCGTCCTATGGAGAGGCATGCGTTCGAGGCAAAATATGTGAAGTAACAGTTCAGCCATAGAATAGCAAATGCGACGATCGGGTGCTTGCACACGGAGCGGCACTTTTGCTATTCTATGAGCGGAGCGCCCAAAACATGAATAAAAGATGAGCTGCATAGCAGCGACGGCTGCGCAGCAGACGCTTTTATGAAGGCTTTGGGGCAGAACTGTTACGGAAGCAACAAAATCATCAAAACACCCTTGCCAAAATAAGGGGAACCATGCTACTATTGATATAGCTACACGACTGGCGGAACGCAGCCTGCTGCAGTGGAGATTACCCACAGGGAGTGTAGAATAGTGAAAGCCGACCGCCTGGGCACCGTCTATTTCTGGTGCTTAGGCGGTTTTTTGTAACTATTCAGAGCTGGTGAAGCGAATAGTTACGCGATATATAGTAAACGGAGGAAAAACTATGTTACAACTGGAACAGGAACTGAAAAGCAATGCTTATCCCGGCAGAGGTATCGTGATCGGACGCTCTGCGAACGGTAAATATGCTGTAACCGCTTATTTTATCATGGGAAGAAGCGCCAACAGCCGCAATCGTGTGTTTGTGACAGAAGGAGAGGGCATCCGCACCCAGGCTTTCGACCCTTCCAAACTGGAAGATCCCAGTCTGATCATCTACGCACCCGTACGTGTCCTTGGTAACAAGACCATCGTGACCAACGGTGACCAGACAGATACTATCTACGAGGGAATGGACAAACAGCTGACCTTTGAGCAGTCGCTGCGCAGCAGAGAATTCGAGCCGGACGGCCCCAACTATACACCGAGAATTTCCGGTATCATGCACATCGAGAACGGCAAGTACAATTACGCTATGTCCATTCTGAAGAGTGACAACGGCAATCCTGATTCCTGTCTGCGTTTCACTTATGCTTATGAGAATCCTCTTCCCAGAGAGGGACGTTTCATTCACACTTATATGCACGACGGCAATCCCCTTCCAAGTTTTGAAGGTGAGCCAAAGCCTGTAGAGATCGAGGGCAATATTGATGAATTTACAGATAAGGTATGGAACAGTTTAAACGAGGACAATAAGGTATCTCTGTTTGTCCGTTTTATTGATATTGAAACCGGAAAATGGGAGTCCCGTATTGTAAACAAGAATAAGTAAAGCTCAATACAGATCAGTAGATTTAGAAAGAACCTGCAAAAAAGACTTTGAAAATACATTTGGTATAAAAAGGAGAATTTCACATGAAAGAACTGGAATTAAAATACGGATGCAATCCAAATCAGAAACCTGCAAAGATCTTCATGAATGACAATAAAGACCTGCCAGTCACCGTTTTAAGCGGCCGCCCAGGCTATATCAACTTCTTAGACGCATTAAACGGCTGGCAGCTGGTAAAAGAATTAAAAGAAGCAACCGGACTTCCGGCAGCAACTTCTTTTAAACATGTATCACCTGCAGGTGCAGCAGTAGGTCTGCCACTTGACGATGTTTTACGCAAGATCTACTGGGTAGACGATCAGGGAGAACTTTCCCCGCTGGCAAGTGCCTATGCAAGAGCCAGAGGAGCAGACCGTATGTCTTCTTTTGGAGATTTTATCTCATTATCGGATGTGTGTGACGTTGCTACTGCAAAGCTGATCAAGCGTGAGGTTTCCGATGGCGTGATCGCTCCCGGATATGAACCGGAAGCACTGGAGATCTTAAAATCCAAGAAGAATGGCAACTACAATGTGATCCAGATCGATCCTGACTATGTACCGGAAGAATTAGAGCGTAAGCAGGTATTTGGTGTTGTATTTGAGCAGGGCCATAATAATTTAAAGATCGACAAAGAAATGCTTAAAAATATTGTTACAGAAAATAAGGATCTGACCGAAGAAGCAGCTATGGATCTGGTAATTTCCCTGATCACTTTAAAATACACCCAGTCCAACTCCGTATGCTTTGTAAAGGGCGGACAGGCTATTGGTATCGGTGCAGGACAGCAGTCCAGAGTACATTGTACCAGACTGGCAGGCAGCAAGGCAGATAACTGGTATTTACGTCAGAACCCAAAGGTATTAAACCTGCCATTTATTGACGGCATCCGCAG
>OGIL01001558.1_pt1 | contig 12100 bp, 10 predicted proteins | sample 1571751 | NCBI WGS metagenome assembly OGIL01 (sample SAMEA2581964, study PRJEB24529) | metagenome | biome: Human gut stool | place: China | collected 2011 | reverse complement strand
CCCTAGCGGGAATCCCATGAGCCACTCTAGTCGCCCCTCCCGCAGGGGCGTGAGTAGAAATATGTAGCAAAAAATAGGGGAGTCCCCTCGCATTGGTCGCCCCTCCCGCAGGGGCGTGAGTAGAAATGGTGTACTCGCGGAGAAATTTCACATCCTGACCAGCACTGGAGCGCTGAATCTCCAGTTATTTGACTGCAAATACGAGGATGTCCGAAAGGCAGCTGTTTTGCAGACGCTTGAGGCAATCTTCTCGAAGCATTGACACGGAAAACGAAGAAAGGAAAAAGAGGAAAAAGATGACCAGACAATATCAGATTCAAAAAATCACCGGGAAACCGGACTGGAATAAGATCGAAAAAGCGCCGATCGACCAGAAACTGTGGCTACCCTGTGAGCAGATCAGCGCCTACGCGCAGCTTGCGTACGATGACAGCCGGTTGTATGTGCGCCTTCACGCGGAGGAACCAACGATCCGCGCAGAAAATACCGGCATGCTTGACCAGCCGTGTCAGGACAGCTGCCTGGAGTTTTTCTTCAGCGCCGCAGAGCAGGATGCGCGATATATCAACATTGAGCTGAACCCCAGCCTGTGCATCTATTTCGGATTTGGGACCGGAAGAGAGGATCTGATGCGGATCCTGCTTCCGGACGGCGCAAAGACCTTGCATGCAGCCAGCGAAAGAACGCCCAGTGGCTGGGATGTGACGTATGAGCTTCCTTTTCAGCTGCTGCTGCTGTTCTTCCCGGATTTTGCTCCGTCCGGAACAATCCGGGGCAATTTCTACAAATGCGGCGATCTGACCGTGCAGGAGCATTATCTTGCGTGGAACCGCGTGGACGCGGAACGGCCCGATTTCCATCTTCCGAAGTACTTTGGAGCGTTGATTTTTTCTGAATAAGCAAGCAGCCCGGCTCTGAATTCCGAGTCAGGCTGTTAAAGATGGCGGCATCTCATTGTATCAATGGGATGCCGCCATTTTGCTATCATACAATACACCTCCATTCTCAGCGCCCTTTTTGAGCGCAAAAAAGGCGCTGGTCATTGGTTCGTGAAAACCAACAATCCAGCGCCCATAACTTTGTGAAAGATTTTTCTTCAATTTTTCCGAAATCTCGCCGCCGCAGCCCTCTGAAAAAGGGCGCTGGCTGCAAAAATCCCCTTGAAAATGGAAAAGCAGAGGTTCAAATCCTGTTTGATCCTCTGCAAGCTACGATTTCATCTATGGAGTTACCTAAGAATTTTGAGAATAAAAAATTGCCGAACCCCTTGAGATGACTGGCTTTTTTGCCATTTCATCTATAGTGTTCGGCAATCATGGTCCGAGTGACTGGATTCGAACCAGCGGCCTCTTGAACCCCATTCAAGCGCGATACCAAACTTCGCCACACCCGGATAGCTGGCTGAATCACTCACGTCAGCTTGATTAATATACCACATTCATCCGGGGATTGCAAGCATTTTTTTGAAATTTTTTGGATTTTTTTCTGCCGGGGCTTTAATACCCGTACCGCATGCGCCCCACCACCAGGAAAATCGCCGTGGTGATCACGGCCATGACCTCCGCCGCCACGATGGAAAGCCAGATGCCGTCCAGCTTCCACAGAAGCGGGAAGGTCAGCACCGCTCCCACCTGGAACACCAGCGTCCGCAGAAAGGCGATGATGGCGGAGGTCAGCCCGTCGTTCAGGGCCGTGAAGAAGGACGAGCCATAGATGGCGAAGCCCGAGAACAGGAACGAGAACGAGAAAATGGAGAAGGCGTGGGACGTCATCTCGAACAGGCCCGGGTCATAGCCCACATACAGCCGAGACAGGGGAGCGGCCAGTACCTGGCCCGCCGCGAACATACACGCGGCGCACACGGCCAGCAGGCCCAGGCTGCGCCGCAGCAGGCCCCGCAGCTCCCGGCGGTTCTCCGCCCCCAGGTGATAGGACTCAATGGGGGCCACGCCCACGGAATAGCCCACGAAAATGGCCTGGAACACCATGCTCACATACATCAGCACGCCGTAGGCTGAGATGCCGTCCTCCCCGGCGTACTTCATCAGCTGGACGTTATACAGCATGCTCACCAGGGACATGGACACGTTGCTCATAAACTCCGAGGAGCCGTTGGAGCAGGTCTTTCCCAGGGCACGCAGGTCCAGGCGGCACTTTCCCAGCCGCAGCAGGCTGCTGTTGGGCCGGGCGAAGTAGATCAGCGGCACCACGCCGCCGATGCACTGGCTGATGGCCGTGGCCGCCGCCGCACCGGCCGCGCCCCAGGAGAACACCCCCACAAACAGGGCGTCCAGCACCATGTTGGCAACCCCCGCCGCCACGGTGACGGACAGGCCCAGCCGGGGCTTTTCCGCCGTGGCAAACAGGCACTGGAACTCGTATTGCAGCACATAAAAGGGCAGGGCGATGAGGTTGATGCGGCCATAGATCAGGGCCTGCTCCAGAAGCTCCCCCTCGGCCCCCATCAGCACCGCCGCCGGGCGCAGGATCAAAAAGCCCAGGGCCGCCAGCACCACGCCGCAGGCCGCCGAGGCGTACACGATCATGGAGAAGATGTCGTTGGCCCGTTCCCGGTCCCCCTGGCCCATGGTCTTGGCGATAAGCGCGCCGCCGCCGGTGCCGAACATGAAGCCCACGCTTCCCAGGATCAGCAGCACCGGGATGATGAGATTCACCGCCGCAAAAGGGGTCTTGCCTGCGTAGTTGGACACGAAGAAGCCGTCCACCACGCCGTAAATGGCGGTGAAGATTATCATGGTGATGGATGGCAGGGTAAAGCAGATCAGCTTGCGGCAGGTGAAATGATCCGAAAGCTGGATGGGTGTTTTGCTCATGATTCCTCCTTGATCTCCCGGGCCTTCTGGGCCAGGGCCTCCTGGAAGCGCCGGGTCAGCGCCAGATATTGCTCCACGTCCTCCTGGGGCCAGGCGGCGAACACCTGGTTTTCCGCCTGGATCACCCGCCGGGCGGTCCGCTGGACCAGGGCCTCCCCCTCCGGCGTCAGGCACACGTCCTTGCCCCGGCCCGCGGACTCCAGATAGATCAGCCCGTCCCCCTCCATCCGCCGCAGGGCGGAGTTGACGGTCTGCTTGGTCATGCCGCTCCAATAGCAGATGTCCCGCAGGCGGCACCGGCCCCCGGCGTCGCACAGGGTGTACAGCACCCCCATGACACTGTCCGAAAGGCCCCAGTGCTGGGCCATTTCATGATAAACCGCGTCGGTCTCCTGCAAAAGATGGTTAAACCGGCGCATATCCCGGGATGTGTATGCCATGGGGCCGCCCTCCTTGGTCCGAAATCGTACCCGGATACTATAGTACGATTTCGGACGATTGTCAAGCAAAAACAGACCGCCGGTCCCGGGAAAGAGGGGACCGGCGGTCTGTTTTGTGGTAAAAGGAGAGAGAATAACAATGATAACAGCTTTTGGATTACGGGCTTATCTTACCGTCCCGGCGGAGAAAAGTCAATAGCTCCCCACCATCGTTTACAGAACGTTCACAGGAAACCGGCGCTCTGCTTATTGACGGCGGGGCGCAATGGTGGTAATATTTAGCCTGCTAACATTTAGGGTGCTAAATATTAAAATCTCAGGAAAGGAGCAGACTATTATGAGCTGCATGAAAAAGCCCGAGCTTATCGGCCCCCTGCTGGGGTACTGCAACCACCGGGCCTATCAGCGGATGGAGCAGAAGCTGCGGCGCTATGGGGTCACGCCCATCCAGTGCCGGTCGCTGACGTATCTGCACCGGCAGCCGGGCCCCGTGACCCAGAAACAGCTGCAGCAGCATCTGGCCGTGAAGCCCTCCACCGTCAACGGCATCGTGGACCGGCTGGTGGAAAAGGGGATGCTGACCCGGTCCCCGGGGGAAAAGGACGGCCGGTGCCGCATCCTGCGGCTGACGGAGGCCGGGCAGCGGTTTTATGACGACTTTGAGTCCATCACCCGGCAGATCGAGGACCTGATCCACCGGGGCATGGACCCCCAGGAGACGGAGACCCTGCGCCGGCTTCTGCTGCGGGCGGCGGACAATCTGACATCGGAGGAGGACAACGCATGATTCGGAAATTAGCCCCCTATACCAAGGGGTATCGCGTCTGGATATTCCTGGGCGTGCTGTGTTCGGCAGGCGAGGCCGTGCTGGAGCTGCTGCTGCCCAAGGCCATGAGCCAGATCGTGGACGTGGGCATCGCCAACGGCGACAAGGCGTACATTCTGGCCACGGGCCTGAAAATGATCCTCATGGCCCTGGCGTCCCTGGTGATGGGCGTGGGCGCGGCAGCTCTGGCGGCCAAGGCCGGCATGGGCTTCGGCGCCAACGTCCGGGCCGCGGAATATGCCCAGGTGCAGAGGTTCTCCTTTGCCAACATCGAGCGGTTTTCCACCGCGTCCCTGATCACCCGGCTCACAAACGACGTCTCGTCGGTGCAGATGACCCTGATGATGGGCATGCGCATGCTGGTCCGGGCGCCGGTAATGCTGATCACCGCCCTGGTCATGGCCCTGACCATCAGCCTGCAGCTGAGCCAGGTGTTCCTGGTGGTGCTGCCGCTGCTGCTGCTTTTAGTGGCCATCGTCATCCGCTATGTGGGGCCGTTTTTCACCGCCCTGCAAAAGTCCACCGACGATCTGAACCTGGTGGTCCAGGAGAACCTCAACGCCATCCGGGTGGTGAAGTCCTTCGTCCGGGAGGACCGGGAGCAGGAGAAGTTTGCCCAGCGCAGCGACACCCTCCGGGATACGGCGGAGCGGGCCTACAGCTTCGTGGTGCTGTTTGTCCCCCTGGTGACCCTGATCATGGGCGGCACCATCATGGCCATCATGTGGCTGGGCGGCCACTATGTGGTGGGCGGCGCCATGCTCTCCGGCGACCTGATCGCCTTCTTCACCTACGCCTCCGAAATTCTCATGTCCCTGATGATGGTGGCCATGGTGATGATGGTGCTGACCCGGTCCATCGCCTGCGGCAAGCGCATTGTGGAGGTGCTGGAGGAGCAGCCCGAGATCACCGACTCCGCCGCCGACCCGGCCCTGACCGTGGAAAATGGCGACGTGGACTTTGATCATGTCTATTTCAAATACCACAAGGACAGCGACGCCTGGAACCTGGAGGATGTCTGCCTGCATATCGACAGCGGCATGACCGTTGGCATCCTGGGCGGCACCGGCAGCGCCAAGAGCACCCTGGTGAGTCTGATTCCCCGGCTGTATGAGGCCACGGAGGGCGCCGTGTCCGTGGGCGGACACGACGTCCGGGAATACACCATGGAGGCCCTGCGCCAGGGCTGTGCCATGGTGCTGCAAAAGAACACCCTGTTCTCCGGCACCATCCGGGAAAACCTCCGTTGGGGCCGGGAGGACGCCACGGACCAGGAGATGGAGGAGGCCTGCCGCATGGCCTGCGCCGACGAGTTCATCTCCCGGATGCCCGACGGCTACGACACCCACATTGAGCAGGGGGGCGCCAACGTCTCCGGCGGTCAGAAGCAGCGCCTGTGCATCGCCCGGGCCATTCTCCGCCGGCCCCGGGTGCTGATTCTGGACGACTCCACCTCCGCCGTGGACACCGCCACCGACGCAAAGATCCGGTCCGCCCTGCGCCAGGCCCTGCCCGGGGCCACCAAGCTCATCATCGCCCAGCGCATTTCCTCCGTCATGGACGCGGACCTGATCGTGGTGCTGGACGACGGCAAAATTTCCGGTGCAGGCACCCATGACCAACTGATGGCCTCCAACCACATCTATCAGGAGGTCTATAAATCCCAGCAGGAAGGAGCGACGATTGATGGCTGAAAACAAGAAGCAGGTCCGTCCCGGCGGCCCCCACGGCCGGGGACACGGCTATCAGCGGCCCCAGAATCTCCGGGGCACCGTGGGGAAGCTCCTGGCCTATATCGGCCGCTATAAGGCGGCGCTGATCGTGGTGGCGGTGTGCCTGGTGCTCAGCTCCGTGGGCTCCGTGGCCAGCAGCTACTTCCTCAAGCCCGCCCTGAACCACATTGTGGCCGGGGACTTCAAGGGCCTGTTCTGGATGCTGGTGGCCATGGGCGGCGTGTTCCTGGTGTCCGCCGGGTGCTCCTACGCCTATTCCCGGATCATGGTCCGCATCTCCCAGCGGACGGTGGCCACCCTGCGGCAGGACCTGTTCAACAAGCTCCAGACCCTGCCCCTGCGGTATTTCGACACCCACCAGTCCGGCGACCTGATGAGCCGCTTCACCAACGATATGGACACCGTGTCCGACATGATCGGCAACAGCTTCGCCAGCGTGGTGTCCAACCTGCTGACCTTCGTGTGCACGGTGGTGATGCTGGTTTACCTGAACTGGGCGCTGACGCTGATCACCTTCGTGTTCCTGGGGCTGATGCTCCTGGTGGTGAAGGGCGTGGGCGGCCGCAGCCGCACCAGCTTCCAGCAGCAGCAGGCGGCCCTGGGCAGTCTCAACGGCTACATTGAGGAGATGATCGAGGGTCAGAAGGTCATCAAGGTCTTTCACCATGAGCAGAAGACCCTGGACGAGTTCTCCGCCCGCAACAGCGCCTATCGGGACGCCGCCGCCATGGCCCAGACCTACGCCGGGGCCATGATGCCCGCCATGGGCAACCTCTCCCGCATCAACTACGCCGTCACCTGCTGTGTAGGCGGCCTGCTGTCCATCTCCGGCGTGTTCGACATCGGCTCTCTGGGCGCGTATCTGCTGTATGTCAAGCAGGTGTCCCAGCCGGTGAGCCAGATCAGCCAGCAGGTGAATACCCTTCTGGCGGCGGTGGCCGGCGCCGAGCGGATTTTCGCCGTGATGGACGCCGACCCCGAAACCGACGACGGCACCGCCACCCTGGTCCGGGTGCTGAAGGACGGCGACACCCTGACGGAGACGGACCGCCGCACCGGCCACTGGGCCTGGAAAAAGTCCGACGGCTCCCTGACGGAGCTGCGGGGCGACGTGCGGTTTGAGCACGTGGACTTCGGCTATGACCCGGAGAAAACCGTGCTCCACGATGTGTCCCTGTTCGCAGAGCCGGGGCAGAAGATCGCCTTTGTGGGCTCCACCGGCGCGGGAAAGACCACCATCACCAACCTGATCAACCGGTTTTATGACATTCAATCCGGCTCCGTCACCTATGACGGCATCGACGTCCGGGACATCCGGAAGGACTCCCTGCGCCGCTCTCTGGGCATTGTTTTGCAGGATACCCACCTGTTCACCGGAACCGTGGCCGACAACATCCGCTACGGGAAGCTGGACGCCACCGATGAGGAGGTCCGCGCCGCGGCCAGGCTGGCCAACGCCGACACCTTCATCCGCCACCTGCCCCAGGGGTACGACACCGTCATCACCGGGGACGGCGGCAGTCTCAGCCAGGGGGAGCGCCAGCTGCTGGCCATTGCCCGGGCCGCCGTGTCGGATCCCCCGGTGCTGATCCTGGACGAGGCCACCTCCTCCATCGACACCCGCACCGAAAAGCTCATCGAAAAGGGCATGGACTCCCTGATGGCCGGACGCACGGTGTTTGTCATCGCCCACCGGCTCTCCACCGTCCGCAATGCCCAGGCCATTCTGGTGCTGGAGCAGGGCCGGATCATCGAGCGGGGCGACCACGCCGCCCTGATGGCCCAGAAGGGCAAGTATTACCAGCTGTGCACCGGCCAGGAGGAGCTTTCCTGACCGGAAGGCAGCAAATACGGGCAAAAACGCCGGTATCGTGCGATACCGGCGCTTTTGCTATAGGGGGGGAAGGGGGAAATCAGCGAAGTCAGGCAGACCGCCTGGCGGTCCTGCTTCGATTCAGGAGTCTCGGAGGTGACTCTGAATATAAATTCATTATACACATACAATACTGAAAAATCAACCCGAATTTTGAAAAACTTTCAAAAATTTTGTATGTCACCGCAGCACGGCGCACAGCAGCGTCAGATATCGGGGCAGCCTGTCCCGCCGGGGCCACAGCAGCTCCCAGCCCAGTTCCCTCCGGGCGGCGGCGCCCACGTCGCAGCCCAGGGACTCCAGGCTGTACCCCACCGCCTGCGGATGGCGACAGGGCCGCCCCATGGGCCGGGTGCATTCCTCACACAGGGTGCACCCTCCGGTGGTCAGCACCGCCGCCCCGGGGTACTGCCGCCGCAGGGCCCGGTCCATCTGCCGGGCCTGCTCCGCCGTCAGCCGCCGGGTATATTCCGCCAGCTCCTCCGGCGTGAACCGCCGCTCCAGCAGCTCCCGGGTAAAGTGGAACTGCATCCCCCGCAGCAGCACCGTCCTATACCGCCCCCAGTATTCCGCCGCCGGAACGTCATAGGGCGGGCACGTCCAGTACCGCCCATAGTCCAGGCAGGGGCGGCACCCGGCGGCGGGGTCCTTCAGGTCCACATACCGCCTGACGAATTCCTCCGCCGGCACCTCCGCCCCGGCCTGTACAATGGTATAGCCGCTTCCGTTCATCCGTTCCCCTCTCCGATCTCATAGCCGCTGAAGTTGTACAGCGGCCCCACCCGGGTCTCGCCGTTCATGACGGATAGCAGCAGCATCTCGCACCCGTCGGAGAGCCCCGCCTCATCCACGCCATAGAGCAGGGTATGGAAATCCTCCGCAAAGACCCGGACGCTCTCTGCCGCCGCGCCGTGGGCCAGATGCCGGGACCGCACCAGCCGCTCCCGGCCGCCGGTCAGGCTCAGCAGCTCATAGAGCTGCTCCTCCGCCGTCCGGCCATAGCGCAGAAGCTCCCACTGCCCGCCGTTCCGGTGCAGGAACAGGGCCTCATCCCCGTTCTGTCCCACCGGGCCGGAGGACCACACCTCCGTGCCGTCATACCGCAGCACCCGGAGTCCTCCGTTCTCTGCCGTAAGCCGCTCCGCCAGTCCGTCGCCGTCCATGTCCACATAGGTTATCGCCGCCGTTCCGTCGGGCCGGGACACCCCCAGCCCCAGCAGCACAGCGTAACCCGGATGGTGCGCCAGGTCCTCTGACACGGCGAAGGCCTGGGTCTTGACCTGATCGTACCACGCCTGAGCGGAGAGGATCCCGGCATAGGGAGTCACATCCTCACCCATGTCCGCCAGCAGATCCTGGCACACCGCCATCATGGCCGCCTGCATCCCATGCCCGCCGTTATACCGGCACTCCAGCATGGTGAAGCAGTACCGCAGGGTGTCCGCCCCGCCGTCCAGCAGCCGCCGGTAATCCGGCAGCTGCCGCATAGCGGCCTCCACGGCCCCGGGAAAGCTGATGGCCGCCACGCTGTCGTCTCCGCTGACGCTGAGCAGCAGGCGGTCCAGCTCCAGCACCCGCTCCGGCTCCAGCGGCACCGGCCGCAGCCGCAGCATCTCGAAAACTTCCCCGTCAGCCTGGTGATACTGCAGCAAATACAGCTGATCGTCCAGCCGCAGCAGCTGACAGCCATCCTCCAGCTGGAACAGCCACCGCTCCTGGTACCCGCTGATGTCCGGGCTAAACCCCTCCGGGAACCGGCTGTCCCATTCCTCCAGGCTGACGCTCTGACCGCCCTGGATGGGATACTGACTGTACTTCTCCGGGTCCAGTGCGGTGGTCAGCTGCCCGTCGGCGTTCTCCTGATACCGGGCCCAGTATTTCACGGCTTCATCCCGGAATTGCAGCAGCTCCGCCGACAGGGGAGACGGGCTGGGCATCTCCGGCGTCTGATACACGCACTCCGCCGTCAGATACGTCCCGTCCTCCGGGAATGCCAGTCCCCGCCCGACGACGCTCAGTCTCGTGGAGCCGCTTTCCGTGGGCCGCAGGGCGATCTGCCCGTCCCGGGCGTATACCAGCCAGCGCTCCTGGCCGCCCCACCGGGCCCTGGCGCACCAGATGCGGCCCACGGAGCCGGAAGCATCTCCCTCCGTCCGCATCAGGTCCACATATGCCATGCCGCCCTGCCACGCCGCCGGGGTCCAGGAAAAGTCATCTCCCTGTATCACATCCGGCCCGTCGGCGCTCTCCTTTGTCATCATCCGGTACACTCCGGGCAGCCCCATCCGCAGGGCCAGCTCCGTCCCTGCCGGAACCACCTGCACGCCCCGGGTATACTCCAGGATGGTCTGCAGCAGCTCCTCGCTGTTCACGCCGTAGAGCTTCCCCCGGTACAGCAGCATCAGCGGATACCCGCTGTCGCCGCCGTACAGAAGCTCCCGCTTTCCGGCCTTCCGCCCCATTTGCAGGCGGAAGGGCTCCCTCCCCTGGTCAAAGATATTGTATGCGTAGTTCTCCAGCAGAGGGAAGTCCTCCTCCGTCAGCCCGTTGAGCTGCTCCGCCAGCCGGGAGGTCAGCCCCGGCATTCCGGCCGGTGTCCGGGCAGAGTTCCCTTCCCGCAGATACGTCACGTTCAGCCCCCCAGCCGTCACCCGGCTGGCCCACCCATAGGGGGTCCGGTCCCTGGGGTTGGTCAGCAGGCAGACCGCCGCCGCAGCGCACACCACCACAGCAGCCGCCGTCACCCACACGGCAGGCTTTTTATACCGCAGAGCCCGGCGGATGCGCCCCTTGACGCAGATCTCGCCGAAGGCCACCGGACACGCCGTCACCGCCCGCCGGGGTCCGGCGCAATTCAGAAGCGCCTGGGAATACGCCCGCTTGTCCGGCTCCTCCAGGTCCCGCAGCACCGCCTCGTCACAGGCGTATTCCATATCCCGGCACAGCAGGATATACGCCGCCCACAGCAGTGGGTTGAACCAGTACACCGCCAGCAGCAGAAACGCCAGGGGCTTCACCCAGTGGTCCCGGTGCCGGATGTGGGTCCGCTCATGAGCCAGCACATAGTCCCGGCTTCCCCGGTCCAGGCCGAAGGGCAGATAGATGCGGGGCCGGATAAACCCCAGCACAAAGGGAGACGGGGCCTGTTCGCTTTCCCACACGCCGTCCTCCAGCCGCACCGCCATCCGCAGCCGCACCCGCAGCCGCACATAGCTGCCTGCCAGATACAGCGCCATGGCCGCCATGCCCACAAGCCACACCACCGCGGCGATGTGGCCCAGGCTCTGCCCCGTCCGGGCCGCCGTCTCCGCTGCCGCCGCACCGGCGGGACTGCCGACGGCGGGAAGCCCGCCGGATACCGCTGTTCCCGCCGCCGTCAGCACGTCTCCGGAGATAGGCTCCGTGGTGGGCACCAGGCTGACGCCGGCCCGGGGCAGCAGGTCCCCCGGCCACAGCAGCCGCACCGCCACAATGGCCCACAGGCCATAGTGCGCCGCCCGGGGCGCTTTTTTCAGCACCACCCGCAGCACCATCACCAGCAGCACCAGCCACCCGGCGGTAACCGCCCGGTTCAGAATGGTCAGAAAAAGCTGTTCCATGGTCAGTTCTCCTTTCCGCTGTCGTCAATAAGCTGCTGCAGCTGCCGGACCTCCTTTTCTGAAAGCCGCCGCCCCCGGGCAAAGGCCGCCACAAAGGCCGGCAGGGAGCCCTCAAAGGTCTTGTCCACCAGCTGGTCGATCTGGCTCTGCTGCACCTGCTCCTTCGTGACCAGACTGGTCACCACGGCGTTTTCATTTTTCACCACGCCCCGCTGGCTCAGCCGCCGGATCACGGTATAGGTGGTGGCCTTGGACCAGCCCAGCTGCTCCTGGCACAGGTGCACCAGCCGGGTGCTGTTCACCGGCTCGTGCTCCCATAGGATCAGGCAGAACCGGTACTCACTTTCAAATATCTGGGGTACGCTCATGCACTTCGCCTCCCTTCCGGTTGAACGCGTTCAACTTCTAACACGAGTTTAACAGATTCAACCTCTCCTGTCAAGGCTTTCTGCAAAAATACAGCGCCGCCCTACAGAAAAACAGGGACGCCCGAAGGCGTCCCTGTTCCGGACTCAATATGGGTAGGTTCTCTTTCGGAAAACTTACATAGCGGCGATGATCTCCACGATCTCCTGGCCAATGCGCTTCTGAGCCTCCACGGTGGCGGCGCCGATATGAGGCGTCGGAGCGTGAAGAAAATATGCCGGCGGCATATTTTTAGCTCCGACCACAGCGGCTATGCCGCGAGGAGAAGCACTGGGCAGGAAGCAGGGGCCGGGGGACGGCGCCGCCGAGGCAGGTTACATAGCGGCGATGATCTCCACGATCTCCTGGCCAATGCGCTTCTGAGCCTCC
>OGIL01001554.1_pt1 | contig 12130 bp, 13 predicted proteins | sample 1571751 | NCBI WGS metagenome assembly OGIL01 (sample SAMEA2581964, study PRJEB24529) | metagenome | biome: Human gut stool | place: China | collected 2011 | reverse complement strand
TGAAGCAGGCCATCGAGCGGGTGCTGAAGCTGAAGGTCATCGACCTGAAGACCGATCCCCAGCTGATGGGCGCCCTGGGCGCCGCCGAATACGCCCGCCAGAAGGGCATGGCCCGCTGAGGGAATTAGGCCCCATCTGCCGCAGGCGGCAGAGGAAAGGAGACAACTATGTGTAAGTTTTTGAAGGTATTGGGCAAGATCGCGGCCATTTTCTCCGCCATCATCGGCGTCCTGTTCGTGGTGTACTTCTGGAACCTGGACCAGAAGCTGCTGGGCTGGGCCTATGTGCAGGTGAACAAGATCTTTGACCGGAAGAAAGTGGACATCAAGTTCTGATGGAGCTGTATAATTCGATCATCCGCAAGGTGGAGGAGCTGGCGGGCTCCTCCACCCCCCGGCGCTGCCCCTATGACCCCCAGGGGGCCTGGGAGGACACCGGCTCCTTTGAGCTGGTGATGCTGCGGGACGCCGCCTATGAGCTGGGCGGCAGCAGCAAGCCCGCCGTGAATTTCACCTGCGTCACCACCAGCGCCCAGCTGGTGGTGCGGGACGAGATTCTGGTTTTCGGCCCCGACCTCACAGAGCTTCGGGGTGACAGCGCCTACGCCCGCATCGCTCTGCTGCGGGTGGGGGACATCGAGTCCGACGACGAGGACGACACGGAGCAGGCCTTCCGGGCCATCCAGGACATGGACTTCGTGAAATACCATGTGTTCCCCAAGGGATACATGATCCGCACCTCCTCCGAGTCCAACCGGGAGCAGGTGCGCCTGAGCAGCGCCGCCCTGAAAAAGGGCATCAGCTTCCGGGCCGTGGGCAACGATTTCATCCGCCAGTATAAGCAGAATCCCAACATCCTGGCAGTGAAGCTGATTTTCATCACCGCCCCGGACGCGGACTATGCCGCTCTGGAGCAGGAAACCAAAACGGTCCGGGATATCACCATGAGCCTCAGCAAGATCCTGGAGGGTATGCCCACCGACTGCGGCTCCTGCAACCTCAAGCCCATCTGCGACGAGGTGGAGGGTATGCGCGAGCTGCATTTCGGCAAGGAGAAGCACACAACGGAATAACGCCCTTTTAGGCCAAAGCGGGCATCCGGAGCGTGGATGCCCGCTTTTTCGCTGCATGGAACGTTCGGAATATTACTTGCAAATTCACGGAAGACTTGCTATAATGGGGTACAAGAGGACATCCCTCATTATTTAGAAGGAAGGAATTCGCTATGATCTATACCACCGAGGTACAGCATATGTGTCCCGTTGCCAAGGGCGCTTATCACGGTCCGGCTCCCATTCCCGAGGAGGGCAAGTGGGTCCAGGCCAAGGAGATTTCCGATATTTCCGGGTTTACCCACGGCATCGGCTGGTGCGCTCCCCAGCAGGGCGCCTGCAAGCTGACGCTGAACATCAAAAACGGCATCATTGAGGAGGCGCTGGTGGAGACCATCGGCTGCTCCGGCATGACCCACTCCGCCGCCATGGCCTCCGAGATCCTCATCGGCAAGACCATTCTGGAGGCTCTGAACACCGACCTGGTGTGCGATGCCATCAACACCGCCATGCGGGAGCTGTTCCTGCAGATCGTCTATGGCCGGTCCCAGTCTGCCTTCTCCGAGGGCGGTCTGTCCGTGGGCGCTTCCCTGGAGGACCTGGGCAAGGGTCTGCGCAGCCAGGTGGGCACCATGTTCGCCACCAAGGCCAAGGGCCCCCGCTATCTGGAGATGGCCGAGGGCTATGTCACCCGCGTGGCCCTGAACAAGGAGGACGAGATCGTGGGCTATGAGTTCATCAGCCTGGGCAAGATGATGGACTTCATCAAGAAGGGCGACGACGCCGCCACGGCTCTGGAAAAGGCCAAGGGGCACTATGGTCAGTTCGACAATGCCGCCAAGTATATTGACCCCCGGCAGGAATAAGAGGAGGACGGAAAAATGGCACTGTTTGAAAGCTACGAAAGAAGAATCGACAAGATCAATGGCGTCCTCGCTCAGTACGGCATCGGCTCCGTGGAGGAGTGCCGGGACATCTGCAAGGCCCGGGGCTTCGACCCCTATGAGATCGTCAAGGAAATTCAGCCCATCTGCTTTGAAAACGCCTGCTGGGCGTACACCGTGGGCGCAGCCATCGCCCTGAAGTCCGGCGTCAAGACCGCCGCCGAGGCCGCCAAGATGATCGGCGTGGGCCTGCAGTCCTTCTGCATCGACGGCTCCGTGGCCGACGACCGCAAGGTGGGTCTGGGCCACGGCAACCTGGGCGCTATGCTCCTCAGCGACGAGAGCAAGTGCTTCGCCTTCCTGGCGGGCCACGAGTCCTTCGCCGCCGCCGAGGGCGCTATCGGCATCGTGAAGAACGCCAATAAGGCCCGCAAGCAGCCCCTGCGGGTGATTCTCAACGGCCTGGGCAAGGACGCCGCCCAGATCATCAGCCGCATCAACGGCTTCACCTATGTGCAGACCCAGTTCGACTACTACACCGGCAAGCTGAACATCGTCCGCGAGATCCGCTATTCCGAGGGCGAGCGGGCCGACGTCCGCTGCTACGGCGCCGACGATGTCCGGGAGGGCGTGGCCATCATGCACCACGAGGGCGTGGACGTGTCCATCACCGGCAACTCCACCAACCCCACCCGCTTCCAGCACCCTGTGGCCGGCACCTATAAGAAGGAATGCATCGAGCAGGGCAAGAAGTACTTCTCCGTGGCCTCCGGCGGCGGCACCGGCCGCACCCTGCACCCGGACAACATGGCCGCCGGTCCCGCCAGCTACGGCATGACCGACACCATGGGCCGTATGCACTCCGACGCCCAGTTCGCCGGTTCCTCCTCCGTCCCCGCTCACGTGGAGATGATGGGCTTCCTGGGCATGGGCAACAACCCCATGGTCGGCGCGACTGTGGCTGTGGCCGTTGCTGTGGCTGAGAGCAAAAAGTAAACGAAAAGTCCTGAAATCACAAAAAATTGGAACTTTTCTGATAAAAATTAAAACACCCGTTTCTTCGTGAAACGGGTGTTTTTCTATCATTAAGTTCAGGAGAGCAGCATCCGGTCATTGCTCAGGGTCTTGCCGGTACCGGCCTTGAACCGGTGGATCAGATCCTCTACGGTCATGCCCGCCCGGTCAGCGCCGGAAACGTCCAGCACGATCCGGCCGTCAGCCATCATCAATGTCCGGGTTCCCAGTTCCAAAGCCTGCTGCATGTTGTGCGTTACCATCAGACAGGTGATGTTCCCCTCCGCCACGATCCGCTTCGTCAGCTCCAGTACCTTTTCCGCTGTGCCGGGGTCCAGGGCGGCGGTATGCTCGTCCAGAAGCAGGAGCCAGGGGGGATTCATGGTCGCCATCAGCAGCGTTAATGCTTGCCGCTGGCCGCCGGAGAGCAGCCCTACCCGCTGATTAACCCCATCCTGAAGTCCCATTTCCAGAAGGGCCAGCCGGTCGCGGAAACGGGCCCGGTCCTTCTGGGTCAAGCGGGAAAACCAACTGCCGTTTCCTGCTGCCAGTGCCAGATTTTCCTCGATGGTCATATTGGGGGCAGTCCCCTTCAGAGGGTCCTGAAATAAACGGCCGATCCGCTTCGCACGTTTGTATTCAGGCAGAAAGGTCATATCGTGACCGCCTACGGTGATGGCGCCATCGTCCACATAAAAGCTGCCGGCGATGGCGTTGAACAGGGTGGACTTGCCTGCGCCGTTGGAACCGATCACCGTGACAAATTCTCCCTTGTTCAAATGGAGAGACAGGTCCGTGATGGCCTTTTTCTCATTGACGGTGCCGGGATTGAAGGTCTTGGAGATGCGTTGAATGTCCAGCATGTCAGTTCCCTCCCTTTCCAGCGGCCAGCTTCCGCTGCTGGAAGGCCGCCCACTTTCGGATGCTGGGAGCTGCAATGGCCAGAGCCACGATGACGGCCGTCAGCAGCTTCAGACACTCCACCGGTACAACCTTGGTGTAAAAGACAACGGCGTAGATAAACCGGTAGATCACGGAGCCGATCATCACCGCCAGCACGCCCTTGGTAACGGTCCGGCGGCCCAGAACCGTTTCACCGATGATGAGGCAGGCCAGACCGATGACCACGATGCCGGTGCCGGAGTTGATGTCCACCGTCTTTTGATACTGGCCCACCATGGCCCCGGAAAGGGCTGTCAGGGCGTTGGATACGCACAGTCCTACCGTGACGGTGAACGCCGGGTTCAGGGACGAGGCCCGCACCATGTCGGGATTGTCGCCTGTGGCCCGAATGGAAAGGCCCATGCGTGTTTTCAGAAATGCCAGCAGCAGCACGCCTGCCAGAATGGTGACGGAAGCCGCCAGCAGCAGCTCGTACCAATCACTGCCGATGCCGCTGTCCCGCAGAAGGGTAAAGACTGTGCTGTCTCCCAGCAGGCTTTGGTTGGCCTTCCAGCCCATCGCCATCAGATTGACGGTGTACAGCCCCGTGTTGGTGACGATGCCCGCCAGAATGGAGGGAATCCCCAAGCGAGTCTGCAAAAAAGCTGTGACGAACCCGGCGCAGCTTCCCGCCAACATGGCGGCGGGAATGGCCAGGATCGGGTGTCCCCCGGCGGCCAGAGTGACAGAGACCGCCGCGCCCAGCACAAAGCAGCCATCGGTGGTCATATCAGCGATATTCAAGATCCGGAAACTCAGAAACAGTGCCATTGCCACCAAGGCGTATAAAAAGCCCAGTTCCAGAGCGGTTTGTGTGATCATCAGCAAGAGAATGCGCTCCTTTCATGCCGCGGCCCCCGGCAGCAGGCCGGGGGAGCGGGGCGGGGAATTTGACTGGATCAGTCCTTGGTGGTGGTGACCTCTACCACCTCGCCCATGCTGTTGAAGCAGGCGTAGTCGGCCTGCTTGCCGATGAGGGCACAGGTGTCTGTGTTGACGGTGATGATGCCGCCGTCCATCAGGTAGTAGTCCTCCATGCCATCCATGCCCTCGGTCATGGCGGTGTAGGCCAGGTCAGCGGTCTGGGTGCCCAGGTCGGTGTAGTTCACGCCGCAGGTGGCATAGGCGCCGTTGCGGACGAAGGAGTCAGCGCCGGTGTAGTGGGGGATGCCGTTTTTGGCAAGATCTTCATAGATAGCCAGCTCTGCAGCCATGATGACGTTATCGGTAGGAGTAAACACGGCGTCCACACCGGCAGCAATCAGGGCGGAAGCGGCAGCAACTACTTCATCGTTGGTATTGGCGGTCTGTTCAACATACTCGATGCCCTTAGTATCCAGATAGGCCTTGGCGTCGGCAATGGGCTTGGCAGAGTTGGGTTCAGACAGGGAGTACAGCAGGCCCACCTTTGCGACAGAGGGATTCTGGGCGAACATCATATCCATGATGAAGTCGGTATTCAAGGCGTCGCTGGTGCCGGTGACACAGTCGATCCCGGTCAGCTTAGCGGTCTCCGGGTCGGAGACTGCGGCGTAGACCACAGGGGTCTTGGCCTCCTCGGCGGAGAGGGCGGCGATCTGAGCGGCGGTGGTGGCAATGGGGATGATGGCATCCACGCCGTCGGCAATGGCCTGGTCGCTCAACTGCTTGAGAATGGTCTGGTCGCCCTGACCGGAGGTGACCTCGTATTCGATCTTCACATTCTTATCGGCGGAGATCTGATCCAGCTCCGCAGTGACGGCGTTGGCAATCTCGTCCAGAGAGGCGTGGTCCAGCTGCTTGATGACGGCGACCTTATAGGTCTTGGCGTCGCTTTCAGTGGGTGCGGCGGTGTTCTGGTCAGCAGGACTGTCGTGGAGGGATTCGGCCTTGCTGCCGCAGGCAGCCAGAGACAGGGTCATGGCACAGGCAAGAGTCAGGGTCAGGAGCTTCTTCATCATGTTGGTTTTCATTTTGGTTTCCTCCAAAAATATAAAATGTTTGAGCGGCAGATGACCGTTTTGACTGTGCCGGGGCCAAACGGAAATAAAAAACAGCCTTCGTCCCACACATGGGACAAAAGCTGATGCTTCTGCGATACCACCCAAATTGACGTTTACACGTCCACTCGCTTACGCGTACCATCATACGCGCCCCGATGGATAACGGGTGGGATTCCCGTCGGTCTCTACTTGGTTTCCCGTTCGGACCGCCCTCCGAAGTCCATTCGCCAGCCGACTCCTGCTCCGATCTCACCGCCCGGAACTCTCTGAAAGGTCATCTTGACTGGGTACTGCTCTCCGTCATAGGTTTGCTGTGATTTTCTTGTTGTGCCGTATTATAGGCGTGGAGATTCGGAATGTCAACCCCTTTATCCAAATTTGATGAAGCTGCCAAGAAAGGGCGGATATTTGTCTGGATATCAGTCCGTTCTTACAAAAAATGGGACGAAAAGGTTTTGGTTTTCCACGGTAAGCCCATATAAAAAGCATCAGCCCCCGCTTGTTCCAACGACAAGCGGGGGCTACTTCTGCTGAATTTCTTTCAATACGGTTACCTCTACTTCCATCTATCTGCCGTTGAGAGCTGAAACACTGCCTGCCAATCCATGAAGCACCGTGCGTACAGAATTCATGTCTCACGCGATCCCATAAATGATGTGCTTCGTATTTGACCTTCCGGTAACGCTCTCCGGCGAAGAAAGAGGGTTTCCCATTGAGGGTTTTCTCTCCCTCTTTGTATCTATAATATATAATGATATTGGCGGTAAGTCAATAGCTTTTGTGCAATTTCAACGTTTTTGACAAAAAGATCTGCGGTGGACAAGCAGGTCGCACAAAGGTGGACCTATCCGCCGAAGGCCGCCAGCAGAGCGGACAGGGAAAGGCCCTCCGTCTGCCAGAACTGTTCCAGCAGCGTATCCAGATTCTCCTCGTTATGCTCAATCTCACGGCTGAACAGCCGCAGGGCCTCCGGCAGTCCTACGAAACGGGAGAGGCGGTCCGTTACCAACACCCCCAGCGCGCAGAACTGCGCCCGCCCCAGCAGGTCTCCATCGTTGACGGCCTTCAGCAGATACCGGAAGGCGAAGTACACGGCGATGCGTTCCAGCTTTTCCGGGTCTTGGGGAGCGAAGCCGGGCAATTCCGGCGCTTGCTCCCATTGCTTCAGCAGCGCAAGCCAGTCAGGTTCCAGAATTTCCAGATCTTGTAAGCACCGGCAGGCAACAGCTTCCCAAGAGCCGGAACCGGCATCGGTTTCCGCAGAAATCGCCCAAGATCCCGTGCAGAAGGCGGTCAATTCCGCCATGTTTTCGCTGTCCAATAGTTGTTGGGCCGCCTCGGTGATGAACAGAAAGTCCCGCAGACGGGCCTTTAAGGAGCGGTTTCGGTCTCGCAAGAGATCCAGCAGGCGGTCCCGCAGAGGAACCAGCCAATCCAGCCATTCGTCCCCGTCCTCCGTGGGCTGGTTATCCTGACGCTCCGAGAAGGTCAGAGAGTCACGGGTGCCCAGCAGCAGTTCATTGGCTTTGGGACAGGCGGCAGACAGAGTGATCTCCTGAAAGGGTCCGTAGTCCTCAATAAAACGGGGATGCTCCCGGCAGGTGACGGAGGTGGCCTCCGGCCCCAAGGCGCAGTGGATGTCGCAGAGGTTTTCCTGATTCAGAAAGGGACAGCGGCGGCCATCCAGCGGAAAGCAGACATCCTCTCCGTCCAGAGCCATCGCATCCCGGAGCCGCTCGCCCAAGGCTCCCGGAAGCTGCTGATACCGCCGGACCGTGTCCTCGTCCAGGACCACCTCCCACCCAATGCAGCAGCTATGGGGACAGGTCCCCGCCAGACAGAAAAATCCGTCAAAATAATCCGGAACACGCACCCGCATGGAAATCCCTCCTGAAACTGACAGTTGTTTTTACAGAAAAAGTTGCAAACGCAACAGATTTTATGAGCCTATTATACGATACTAAGAGCACAAAAACAAGCCTGCATAGCTGAGAAAAAAGGAGACACTCTATATGGTACGGAGAGTGATCGAGATCGACCGGGAAAAGTGCAACGGCTGCGGCGCCTGCGCCGATGCCTGTCAGGAGGGGGCCATCGGCATGGTGGACGGCAAGGCCGTGCTCCTGCGGGATGACTACTGCGACGGACTGGGCAACTGTCTGCCCCACTGTCCCGCCAATGCAATTACCTTTGTGGAGCGGGAGGCCGCCGCGTTTGATGAAAAGGCCGTTGCCGCCGCACAACTGATGAAAAAGGCGGCGTCCCTGAAGGGCAGCGCTCCCGTCACCCGTAGCGGCTGTTCCGGCAGTGCACCCTTACAGATGGGCTGCCCCGGCAGTCAGGCAGACACACTGCATCAGGGAACGGACACGGCTGCCCCCATGCGGTCTGCCCCGGCCTCCCGGCTCATGCAGTGGCCTGTTCAGATCAAGCTGCTGCCGGTACAGGCGCCGTTCTATCAGGGGGCCAGACTGCTGATCGCCGCGGACTGCACCGCCTTTTCCCGGGCAGACTTCCACGAGCGGTTTATGAAGGGCCGGATCACGCTGATCGGCTGTCCCAAGCTGGACGAGGGGGATTACGCGGAGAAGCTGACGGAGATCATCCGTTGCAATGACATCCGGGAGGTCACCATCGTCCGCATGGAGGTGCCCTGCTGCGGCGGCTTGCAGAGGGCGGCGGAAACGGCGCTCCGGGAAAGCGGAAAGTTTTTGCCCTGGCAGGTGGTAACACTGGGCCGGGACGGAACCATTCAGGAATAATGGAGGTAAATCGTATGAAAGCAACAGTGAACGAAAACTGCATCGGCTGCGGCCTGTGCGCGGGAACCTGCCCGGTGGTGTTTGCCATGGGGGATGACGGCTTGGCCCACGGTGGAGAGATCCCGGCCAACCAGCAGACCGAGGCAGAGACCGCCCGGGACGGCTGTCCTGTCAGCGCTATCAGCATTGAGGACTGACAGACGGAAAGACCTGTCAAACGTCTTTAGCAGTCTATTCTGAATCAGATCAACAACGCAGCCGTCTCCCGGAGAAATCCGGGAGACGGCTGTAAAACGATATGGAGTTTTGAGATCGACAGAGAAGTTGCCGGGACAGCTCAGACCTTGCAGGTCCAGCCATGGGGATCGGGCTGCGTGCCCCACTGGATCCCGGTGAGGGTGTCATACAGCTTCTGTGCCAGAGGGCCGGTTTGGAAGTTGTTGATGGTATATGCCTTGCCTTCGTAGGTCAGTTCACCGATGGGGCAGATGACGGCGGCGGTGCCGACGCACATGGCCTCCTCCAGCGTTCCATTGGCGGCGGCCTCAAACAGCTCGTCGACGGAGATGAGCCGTTCCTCTACGGGCATCCCCCAATCCTCAAACAGCTGGAGGCAGGAGCGGCGGGTGACGCCGGGGAGGATGGACCCGGTCAGCATGGGGGTGATGATCCTGCCGTTGATCTTGAAGACCACGTTCATGCCGCCGCCTTCCTCCACATACTTGTGCTCCACGCCGTCCAGCCACAGTACCTGAGAATAGCCGTTGGCAAAGGCCCGTTCTCCGGCCCGGTTGGAAGCGCCGTAGTTGCCGCCGCATTTGGCCTCGCCGGTGCCGCCCCGGACAGCCCGGACGTCCTCGGTCTCCACGATGATCTTCACCGGCTCCATGCCGTTGTCAAAGTAGCTGCCTACCGGGGAGAGAATGATGATGAACTGGGCTGTGTGAACGCCGTGAAGCCCCAGCTTCGCATCGGTGCCGTACAGGAAGGGACGGATGTACAGAGAGGTGCCGGGATCAGAGGGGACCCAGCGCTCGTCAACCTTCACCAGCGCCTTGACGGCTTCCAGTGCGTCCTCCGGGGGGACTACCGGCAGACCCAGGCGGATGGCGGAGTTCTTCATCCGCTCCATGTTGTCCCAGGGGCGGAACAGCTGCACCTCACCGTCAGGACGGCGGTAGGCCTTCAACCCTTCAAAGACCTCGGCGCCGTAATGGAACACACAGGCGGCAGGGGACAGAGAGATGTTCTGGAAGGGGACGATACGGGGATCGTACCAGCCTTTTTCATCGCTGTAATCCATGATGAACATGTGGTCGGTGTAGTGGATGCCGAAGCCCAGCTGATCCGAGGGGAGGAGTGTTCCGGGGTGTGTCGTTTTCGTGATGCTGATATACATGGATGATACCTCCTGAAAAATAAGAGTCTGTTGATAAAGTGGCAGATTTTCCACGACGGTAAGGAAGAGTGTGTGCGGGAAACCCAAGAAGGGTGTCCTGCGCATTGGAATTAAACATTTTCAGAACTTTTGTAAAGTTCTGAAAATAAGTTCGAGTTCTTTCAAATGTTTTACGCTTTGACAGCCGGATAACCGGAGCGAAAGCAAACAGAAAAGCGGCCCCGTCGAATCGACGGAGCCGCTTGGTGTTTCAGGTCCGATCCTCAGAGGATCGAAAGGGAAACCGGGCGTTGTACCGGGATTCGACAAATGGGAAAATGATGTACCAGAATAATAATGGGTAAAATAATAATGGACGCCAGCAGCAGGCCGGCGTCCAGAATCATAGCGATATTGGAGTGGGAAGAAGCTTCGGAGCAGACGGAAACGGCGCAGACTGCCTGCGCAGAAGCGTATGCAAAAGTAGAACCGGTCATGCAGGTCATCGTTTGTCTCCGTCCTTTCGTTCAAGTTGGCTGCAGTTTAGCACGGTGAAGGCGGTCCGTCAAGAGGAAATTATGCAAACACCCAAGAGATCGGCGGTGTGACCAACAACCTCATGTTTCCGAGCAGGTGATTTTGTAGGAATTTGCGGAAACGGTTGCCGATAGGTCGGCCTTTCCAAATACGGAATCAGGAAAAGGACCGGCAGCGGGGGTTGAACCCCCGTTGGAAATCTGTCATAATAAGAAAAAACAGGCCGGGCAAGAGGCTCCGGCGGAAACGGATATTGCCCATGAAACAGATCTGTATCGGCATTCTGGCCCATGTGGACGCCGGAAAAACAACCTTATCAGAGGCCCTGCTGTACCGGGCCGGAGCCATCCGCCGTCTGGGGCGGGTGGACCATCAGGACGCCTTTCTGGACACCGACGCCATGGAGCGGCAGCGGGGCATTACCATCTTTTCCAAGCAGGCGGTGCTGGAACTGGGGGAGACCCGTGTGACGCTGCTGGACACCCCCGGCCATGTAGACTTCTCTGCCGAAATGGAGCGGACGCTGCAAGTGCTGGACTGCGCCGTGCTGGTGATCTCCGGCACTGACGGCGTACAGGGCCACACCCGGACGCTGTGGGACCTGCTGGAACGGTATCAGGTGCCTACATTCCTGTTCATCAACAAGATGGATCTGGCAGGCGCGGACCGGGCGGCGCTGTTGGCCCACTTAAAGGACAAACTCGGCGGCGGCTGCGTGGACTTCGGGGACCCGGATACCCTGTGGGAGGAGGCCGCCGTCTGCGACGAGACGGCCCTGGAGCAATATCTGGAAACGGGAGAACTTCCGGAGGACATGATCTCCCGTCTGATCGGGGAACGAAAGCTGTTTCCCTGCTACTTCGGCTCCGCACTGAAGGTGGAGGGCGTGGATGAGCTGCTTGCCGGCGTGGAGCGGTATGCCCCCCAGCCGGCCTATCCGGCGGAATTCGGCGCCAAGGTGTTCAAGATCACGCGGGACGCGCAGGGCGCCCGGCTGACCCACATGAAGATCACCGGCGGTGCACTGCACACCAAGGAACTGCTCACCGGCCGGGAGGGGGACACGGTCTGGCAGGAAAAGGCGGATCAGCTCCGACTCTACTCCGGGGCGAAATTCCGCCCCGTGGACACGACGGAGGCCGGGGGCGTGGTGGCGGTGACGGGCCTGAGCCACACCTTCCCCGGACAGGGGTTGGGGATCGAGCCGGACTGGTCCGGGGCGGTCTTGCAGCCGGTCCTGACCTACCGGGTGGAACTGACGGACGGCACGGATCCCCACACGGCGCTGCAAAAGCTGCGGCAGTTAGAGGAGGAAGACCCCCAACTTCACATCGTTTGGAATAACGGGGAGATCCACGCTCAGCTCATGGGCGAGGTGCAGATGGAGGTGTTGCAGCGGCTTGTTCGGGAGCGGATGGGCATGGAGATCAGCTTTGGCGCGGGGGCTGTCTGCTACCGGGAGACCATCGCCAACGCCGTGGAGGGCATCGGCCACTTTGAACCCTTGCGGCACTATGCCGAGGTGCATCTGCTGCTGGAACCCGGCGAGCGGGGCAGCTGCATTACCCTCGCCTCCGTGT
>OGIL01001540.1_pt1 | contig 12218 bp, 7 predicted proteins | sample 1571751 | NCBI WGS metagenome assembly OGIL01 (sample SAMEA2581964, study PRJEB24529) | metagenome | biome: Human gut stool | place: China | collected 2011 | reverse complement strand
ATTAATATTTAATTCGCGACCTAACAAAACAGCGGTGTTTGCGTTAGGATTAATGTTGGGACTTTGTCCTGTTTCAAAGGCATGGGCTGATGCGGATTTAAGTGACAATCAGGTAGTAATGCAGACGCAAAAGAAAGTGAAAGGTCAAGTGATTGATGCGACTGGCGAACCATTGATTGGTGTGAATATTAGCGTTATTGGTGGAACTGAAGGCACGATTACTGATATTGACGGGAATTACACGGTCAGTGTGCCGACAGGTGCAAAATTGAAGTTTAGCTATATAGGCTATAAAGACCAGCTAGTGGAGGTGGGTACGCAAACTATTGTCAATGTGAAAATGCAGGAAGATAGTGAAGTTCTGGATGAAGTAGTTGTTGTGGGATATGGTTCACAGAAGAAAGAGACATTAACTGGTGCGGTGACAGTCGTTTCCGATAAAATGCTGGAAAATAAAGGTGCTATGTCGAGTCCTGTACAGGCATTGCAAGGGCAAGTACCGGGAGTTATTATTACCCGTTCCTCCGGTGCTCCGGGTGATGAAAGCTGGGGAATGAAACTGCGTGGTGCTGTATCGGCCAATTCCACAGACCCGTTAATCATTATTGATGGAGTAGAATACGAAAGTGTGAATGAACTTCGTTTGCTTAACTCTGCCGATATTGAATCCATCAACTTTTTAAAAGATGCTTCGGCGGCTATCTACGGATCGAAGGCAGCAGGTGGTGTTATTTTGGTGACTACCAAACAGGCTAAAGAAGGAAAGGCTAAAATAGAATATAGTGGTTCTTATACGCATAAATTTGTCGGTTTACAGCCTAAAATGATGAGTATTGACCAATGGAGTGAAGCTATTATTACTACTCGTCACAACGATGGTTTAGGTGATGATGACCAATGGATAAAATATGCACAGCTTGCTCAAGCTTATAAAGGTGGATATATTGATTTATCTAAAAATCCGAATCCGATACCCGCTTTCGGTGATGTGGACGATTATGTCTTTATGGATACTAACTGGCAGGATGTATTGTTTGGCAATGCAGGTTCTACGCAGCACAATTTGAGCGTATCCGGTGGAAACGAAAAGTCGTTGTATCGTCTTTCTGTAGGTTATATGTATGATGATAGTACCTTGAAATGGGGAAATAATAATAATAAACGTTTCAATGTTCGTTTGACGAATACGGTAAAGTTGACGGATAGGTTTACTATCGAATCCGTGATGGCTTATAACCGCCAGGATCAGGTGTCTCCAACGATGATTGACAGGGTTCTGACTTCCAGTTATCCCCAGCCGGGATTGCCTTCCTCTACTATGGATGGCAAACCTTATCATTGGGGTGGAAATTATACTCCCAACTGGTATGCAGAACTGGGAGGTGATAATAAATTGAAAGTATCCGGTATTAATATTAGTGAGAATTTGAAGTATCAATTTACTTCTTACTTGGATGCAGTAGTCAATTTAGGTTACAATACATCTACTGCGACACGTGATGGAGTAAAGAACAGCATTACTTGGTACACCTATGACGGAACGTTGAGTACGGCAAAGACAAATGCTATCAATAATCCTAATCAGGCCTCTACGGAATATTCGAAATCTTTTGCCCGTACTGATTACTACTCTGTTTCAGGCTATTTGAATTATCACCAGACATTGGGAGAAAAACATAATGTTACAGCTATGCTTGGTGCACAATATAATTTGAAAGAGTATGATTATACAGTGGTGACAGCGAAGGATGTGCAGAGTTCATTGGAAATATTGAATGGATCGGGTGAAATAACATTGAAAAACTCGGCAAAAACCTCCGGTCCAAGTAAATGGCATGAAGCTATGATGTCATATTTCGGACGTTTCAATTACAATTATATGTCTAAGTATCTGTTGGAAATGAATCTCCGTTATGATGGTTCTTCTAAGTTCCGTCCTGAGAACCGATGGGATTTCTTTTATGGATTCTCGGGTGGATGGCGTCTTTCCGAAGAGGAATTTATGAAAAACGTGAAATTTGTCAATGAACTAAAATTGCGTCTTTCTTATGGAGTTGTTGGTAATCAGTCAGGTATTTCACGTTATGATGGTATGCAGTTATACAACTTTAATTCAGTCAATGGGGCTTACATTGGTGATGGAAGAATCTCCTATATTAAGACTAGCGGTGAAATTGCTACTATGGGACGTAGTTGGGAACGTATTCATAATTATAACTTAGGATTGGACTTTCATTTGTTTGACAGCCGCCTGCAGGGTACGGTAGAATTGTTTATGAAGAAGAATAACAATATGCTGATAGCAGTTGCTTATCCGGGAATTCTGGGAGATAAAGCTCCTGCTTCCAATAGTGGAAAATTTGAAGCAAAAGGATATGAAGGAACTGTGACATGGTCGGATAAAATTGGAAAAGTGAACTATCATGTGGGAGGTACATTTACCTATGCTGATAATAAACTGGTAGACTATGGTGGAGTGACGGTATTTAAATCCGGCTTTGTAGACAAACAACAGGGGTACTCGTTGAACTCGGTATTCGGTCTGAAATATTGTGGAAAGATTCAGACAGAAGAACAATTGCGCAAGTACATTTATAAATATTATAATAGTAACGGTATAGGTATGCCGAAGGATCTCCGTTTGGGTGATAATATGTATGAAGATGTAAACGGTGATGGTAAGTTGGATGAAAAGGATTATGTTTATTTGGGTTCGGATGATCCGAAAATTTCCTATTCGTTCAATGTCGGAATAGAATGGAATAATTTTGATTTGTCTGCTGTATTCCAAGGTGCGGCCAAACGAACCATTTTCCGTGACGAAAGTAATGATAATTATCGCATACCGATGCGAGCCGCTCACTTGAATTCAACGACACAATCTGTGGGAAATGTGTGGAGTCCTGATAATAGAGACGGACGCTATCCGACATATACTAATATTAGTACGATTAATAATTATAATTATCAGTGTTCTTCTTGGTCGGTAGAAAATGGTAATTATCTGCGTCTGAAGAGTTTGACGTTAGGCTATAACTTCCCGGCTTCATTGCTTAGCAAGACGAAAGCGATCAGCAGACTTCGTATATATGTATCTGGAGCCGATTTGTGGGAAGTGAGTAAGATTAACGATGGATGGGACCCCGAAGCTTCACGCAAGGTATCCGGTAATGGACGTTTCCCGTTCAATCGTACTTGTACTGTCGGATTAGATGTAACCTTTTAATACTTAGAATATGAAAATAGTAAATACAATAAAAACTATATTGCTGCTTTCGGTAGTGGTGATTTTACCGTCTTGCCTTGATCTTGATCCGCAAGATCAAATGTCGGATGCAAATTTGTGGCAGACTCCAAATGATTATAAACTGTATGCTAATCAGTTTTATGAATGGACTCGTGATTTTTCGAGTGCCGTATATGATGGTCCTCATAGTGATACCCGTTCGGACTTGATGACTTCAAGTAGCTACAATGAATATAGTAAGGGAATTAATAATATTCCGGTGTCGGATGGAAATTATACGGGAGCTTATACAAAGATTCGTTATGCTAATATTTTGTTACAAAAAGCAGAAAGTTATCCTAACCCGACAGACATAGCACGCTATGTTGCTGAAGCTAAGTTCTTTCGTGCATACGAATATTTTGATTTACTTCAGTTATTTGGAGATGTAATTGTGGTGACTGAACCTATTGATATCACTGATCTGAAAATGAATGCCCCTCGTGATGACCGTTCGAAAGTGGTAGACCTGATCATTGAAGATTTGAAGCAAGCCATTCCTGATTTACCGAAAGAGAATGCTATTGCAACAGCTGATAAGGGACGTGTTTCACAGGGAGCTGCCCAGGCTTTTCTTTCTCGTGTGGCGTTGTATGAAGGTACATGGCAGAAATTTAGGACAGGGGATGTAACTCGAATCAATGATTTGCTTGATATTGCTGCTGAGTCTGCTTGGGAAGTAATTGATAGTAAGCAGTATGAAATATTTAAACCGGCGGAATTAGGTACAGATGCTTATAAATATCTATTTATTTTAGAAGATGTTCAGTCCAATCCGGCTAATATTAAGAAAGATAAAAATAAGGAATATATTTTCTCACGTCGTCATGATGAAGTGATTGCTCCAATCGGTAAGAATATTACTAAGAATTGTTTTGCCAATGTACAATGGGTAACTCGTAAATTGGCGGAAATGTATTTGGGAGCGGATGGACTTCCAATTGACAATGCGCAGTCGACTGCCGGTGTTGACTATTCTACTCCAGACAACGAGTATGCAAAACGTGATAACCGCATGACGAATACTTTAATGGCACCGGGACGGAAATATTGGAATAACAATGCTTCTCATACCACTTGGACAGATGCGGATAAAGCTGCTTTTGATAATAAAGATTTCTATCCGACTAGTGGTAGTGGATATAACAATCAAAAATGGGCAACGGAACGTAATGTGAAAGATGAATATGAAGGATATGACTTTCCGATTATTCGTTATGCTGAAGTGTTACTGAACTATGCCGAAGCGGTATTTGAGAGAAATGCGGATGCAGAAGGTAACATCATGGATGCTTCTAAAGTGGATGCAGCATTGGTATATTTGAATGAGGTTCGTCAACGTGTGAATCCGAATATGCCGGGACTCACTACTTCTTTTGCTACTACTCATAATCTGAAAATGCGTGAAGAGATTCGCCGGGAGCGTACAGTGGAACTTTTCAATGAGGGCTTCCGTATTGATGATTTGAAACGTTGGAAAACTGCTGAAACGGAAATGCCGGAGAATATGTTAGGCGTAAAATGGAACACGTCCGGTGATTGGGCAACGTGGGCCGGAAAATGGTCTCCTTCTTATTCGTTGGAAGATGGCTGTTTGCTTATCGAAACCAATCGTGTGTGGAGTAATAAAAATTATCTTTATCCACTGCCGTCAGACCAACGTCAGTTGAATCCTAATATCGGTCAGAATCCGGGATGGTAATGTCGGGAAAAACTGATTTTATATGTTGAACATTAAAAGAATAGAATTATGAAATATACATTATTGAGTCTAGGCTTAGTGGCTGTTTTCTCATTGTCGGCATGTGATGACGGTAAGGTATTTGGTGATGGGCTGGATGAAAAGACACTAATCTCCGAGATTGAATTGACCAATGTGGAGAATGGAAAATTAACATTGGCTGCAACTGTAGATTATACAGACTCTTTGATTACTTATAAATATTCTCCGGAACAACCGAGTAACCCTAAGGTTAAATGGACATCATCGAATGAAAAAGTAGCTACTGTGTCACAGGATGGACTTGTGCATGCTGTAAGTGCAGGTAAGGCAAATATTATGATTACTCCGGAAGTAGGCTTTGGTGCAACAGCTCTTTTTGAATTGACTGTTGTGCCTGAATTTAAGCCGATTACAGATTTTGAATTTACGGAAGCCGATAAGGCTGAGCTATTTGCTTCAGAAGAAAGGACATTGAAACCAACCATTCTTCCGGCAGACCGTACTTATTCTACGATAACATGGAAAAGTAGTGATACGTCTATTGCGACTGTAACGAAGGATGGTGTAGTGAGAGGCGTTGATGGTGGAGAAGAGGGAAGAACTGTTACCATTACTGCTGTTTCTTTGGATAGAGGAGGGTATGAGGAATCTTTTGAATTAAAGATAATGCCGATAATCTATATTGATGAAATCACATTCGGGACACAAGAAGATTTGTTGCCGGGTGAAAGTGTGAAACTGAATTTCACTACCTATCCGGAAAATGCAACCGTAGCTTCTTTGACGTGGACTAGTAGTGATCCGAATGTTGTAGAAGTAAGTGACCAGGGAGTTGTAACTGCCAAGAAATATGGTGAAGTTACTATTATGGCTGCTACAACTATGGGACAGGAGTTTTCCACAACTGTAAAAGTTCCTAAGGGCTTGATAAAGGAAGACTTTGATGGAGAGACTACTTCTTGGTTTACAAACTTCAAGGGAGCATCAGGAGAAATCAAAGATGGTAAATTTGTAGTGACAATGGGATCACAAAATAATGAAAAATGGCGTGGAGATATCGCTTTGAGTCTAGATGGCAAGAAGACTGAGAATACATTTGTAGATCCGGATAACTATCCGTATGTTGCGATTAAAATTAGTGGCATAGGTTTTGAAGGTGGCACTGGTAATCTTACTTTTGATACGTCTTTGGGAACATATAAGAAGAATGGTGCTAATGGACATGAAATTATGTACGGTACGGATCAAATACCTGTTTATTATTATGATCTTACAATAGAAAATACGTTTGTAAATAAGTCAGGAGCTACTACATTAGATGGAGTAACAGAATTCAAAACGTTCCAGTTTAAGGTTGCTGATGTCTTGAAGTCTAAATATCCGGCTGGTAAATATGAGGTATATTGGATTAGAACATTTAAAACTAAAGAAGCTTTGACAGAATATGTAAATGCTAATAACTAATTGAATCATGGGAACAAAAATATATATATTATCAACGATGCTTGCACTCAATTTGAGTGCATGCACCGATATCCAAGATGGCACTACTGATATTGATTCATGGCCAGCTATAAATGAATATACATTGAATCATCCTTGTATGCTTCATACGGATGCTGATTTTACTTATGTGAAGTCTAAATTAACTCGGACTCCTTGGAGCGAAGGATTGGATAAATTGAAAAATTCGGGATATTCTTATTCTAATTATACTCCTGAAGCACAAGAAATCTTAGGGCGTATGGATGAAAAGAATTGGTCTGCTACATTTCCCGATTGGTGGAATAATTATACTTATTTCTATGAAGATGCAGCAGCGGCTTATCAATTAGCCCTTCGCTGGAAACTAGAAGGTGACATAGCTTGCGGACAAGCTGCAGTTAGAATCTTGAATGAATGGGCTACTACTTGCAAAGGACTTGTTCGTGTCAAGAGTCTTGCCAACGATAGAACGTATGATCCGAATGGAGAAATTGCGGACCCGAATGAATATTTGATTTCTATTAATGTTCATCAGATGGTAAATGCTGCAGAAATCATGCGTACAGACGAAACTCTTTTCAAGAAGGATGAATTGGCTGCATTTCAAACAATGGTAAAGAATGTTTTTTATCCGGCTGCTTCTGATTTTCTGGCTCATAGAGAAAGTTGCAAACAGCACAGTTGGTTAAATTGGGATCTGGCACAGATGACTTCTATTTTGTCTATTGGCATTCTTTGTGATGATCAGGATATGATTAATGAGGCTATTCTTTATTTTAAATATGGAGTAGGAAATGGTTGTATTGACAATGCAGTACCTTTTCTTCATCAAGATCCGGATGGTCATGGAATGTTAGGGCAAGGACAGGAGTCCGGTCGTGATCAGGGTCATGCAACGCTTTGTGTTTCTTTGATGGGGGCATTCTGCCAAATGGCATATAATATCGGTGAGGATTTGTTTGCTTATGATGGAAACAAGGTGCTTGCTATGGCTGAATATACGGCTAAATATAATTTGTGGAAAGACTTTGATGATACTTCTTCCACATCAGATGAGAAATTTGTGTATCGTAAAAAAGATTTCCCCTATACCTATTATGAGAATTGTAGCTGGCAGTGCCCTGAACTTTCTTCTCAGGAAAAGAATGATAAATCGAGAGGTGAAATACGTCCTTGTTGGGCTTTGATTTATAATCATTATAAAACCAAAGGCTTGGATGCATATTATACCAAACAGTTTATGGATGGCATGGGTGTCGAAGGTGGTGGAGGACATTACGGAAGCACAAGTGGTGGATTTGACCAATTAGGGTTTGGTACACTAATGTACACAAGAGAATAAAATATTATTTTCTAAAAATAATTATGAGGGGATTAGGTATTTACCTAATCCCCTTCGTATATATAAGCAAATAGGTCAGTAAATAGATTGTTTGAAAAGGAAATTAGATTCAGTTTTCTGAGAGATTAGTTTTATCTATGAGGTAGAAAGAATCTGTTTTTAGGAATAACATTTGAATTTAGAAAAGAATTATTAGTTAGGTACTATGCGTAAAAAGATTCTGTTTTTAGCAGGAATGATGGTTTGCAGTTCATTGGCAGGCGCACAAGAAATTTCTAAGACCTGGGTGGCTGATAAGGGGAATGGCACTTATCAGAACCCGGTTCTTCATGCTGACTATTCAGACCCGGATATCTGTGCGGCCGGAGATGATTTCTATATGACAGCATCCAGTTTTAACTGTATTCCCGGAATTCCTATTCTTCATTCCAATGATTTGGTTAATTGGTCGTTAGTAAACTATGCATTACCGGTTCAGGAGCCGGAACCTTTCTTCGATAAGGCACAGCATGGCAAAGGCGTATGGGCACCGGCCATTCGTTTTCATAACGGAGAATTTTATATTTACTGGGGGGATCCGGATTATGGAATCTATATGATTAAAACTAAAGATCCGAAAGGAAAATGGAGTAAGCCTGTATTGGTGAAAGCTGGGAAAGGTATGATTGATGCCACTCCTTTGTGGGACGAAGACGGAAAAGTATATCTGATACATGCTTATGCCGGAAGCCGTAGCGGAGTGAATAGTATTCTCGTTATTTGCGAACTGAATGCAGAGGGAACAGAAGTAATTTCCGATCCGGTGATGGTCTTTGACGGAAATGATGGAAAGAACCATACGGTAGAAGGACCGAAACTTTACAAACGCAACGGATACTACTATATTTTTGCTCCGGCAGGTGGAGTAGCAACTGGTTGGCAATTAGTACTTCGCTCGAAGAACATTTACGGCCCTTACGAATCGAAGATCGTAATGGCACAAGGAAAGACGAGTATCAACGGGCCTCATCAAGGTGGCTGGGTAGACACCAACACTGGAGAATCGTGGTTCGTCCATTTTCAAGATAAAGGTGCTTACGGACGTGTGATTCATCTGAATCCGATGATGTGGGTAAATGACTGGCCTGTAATCGGAGTGGACAAGGATAAAGACGGTTGCGGTGAACCTGTAACGACTTATAAGAAACCGAATGTAGGAAAGACATATCCGATAGCCACTCCGCCGGAGAGTGATGAATTCAATACCCGCCATTTGGGATTACAATGGCAATGGCATGCCAATAAAAAAGACACTTACGGGTTTACTACCGATTTGGGATTTATCCGTCTTTATGCAGGCAGCCTTTCGAAAGAGTTTGTGAACTTCTGGGAAGTTCCTAATCTGCTGATGCAAAAGTTTCCGGCTGAAGAATTTACAGCTACGACCAAGCTGACATTTACTGCCAAGCAGGATGGAGAACAAGCCGGAATCATTGTGATGGGATGGGATTATAGTTATCTTTCTATTCGCAAAGCGGGAGATCAGTTTATTCTGCAACAGGCAGTCTGCAAGGATGCGGAACAGCAAAATCCCGAACAGATAAAAGAATTGGCAAACATTCCGGTGGAACATCTGAAGATGCCGGGAGTAGCAGATAATGAGTGGCAAACAGTTTACTTGCAAGTAAAGGTTCGTAAAGGAGCCGTTTGTACATTCGCTTATAGTCTGGACGGAAAGAAATACACGACAATGGGAGAGCCTTTCACAGCCCGACAAGGCAAATGGATCGGAGCCAAAGTTGGAGTATTTTGTGTAACTCCGAATGAGGGCAATCGTGGATGGGCGGATGTAGACTGGTTCCGGGTAACTAAATGATAAGAAAGAATAAGTGAGAATAAAAAATAAGAAACTAACACGAAGATATAGAACGAAAAAATGAAGAAGATTGTAGCAGGGTTGGTTGTAGTACTAGGCTTTTGTGCATGTGCCCATCGGACTTCCGGTACGTTGGATGTGAATAAAGCTCTGGATTATTGCGCGGAACAGACCCAACGTTCACTGGTAGAACTGAAAGGAGACTCGGGTATAGACTATACAATGATGCCACGTAATGTCATGGCAGACGAACATCATTGGAACTGTCGGAAAGCAACGAAGGAAGAATGGTGTGCCGGTTTCTGGCCGGGAGTGTTGTGGTATGATTATGAGTATACACAAGACAAGAATATACTGGAAGAAGCCGAAAAGTTTACGGCATCCTTAGAGTTCCTTTCCCGCATTCCGGCTTATGATCATGATCTGGGCTTTTTGGTTTTTTGCAGCTACGGCAACGGATATCGCCTGACCAAGAATCCCGCTTACAAACAAGTGATTCTGGACACAGCCGATTCATTGGCTACTTTGTTTAATCCGGTAGTCGGCACGATGCTGTCCTGGCCGCGGGAAGTAGAACCCCGCAACTGGCCGCACAATACCATCATGGATAACATGATTAACCTCGAAATGCTTTTCTGGGCAGCGAAGAATGGTGGAAATCCTTATTTATATGATATTGCCGTTTCTCATGCCGATAAAACGATGAAATGCCAGTTCCGTCCCGACTATACATCTTACCATGTAGCGGTATACGACACCATTACAGGTAATCTGATAAAAGGAGTAACCCATCAGGGCTATGCAGACAGTACCATGTGGGCGCGTGGTCAGGCATGGGCAATCTATGGATACACGGTAGTTTATCGTGAAACGAAAGATCCTAAGTATCTTGATTTCGCGCAGAAAGTGACAGATGTCTATCTCGAACGTCTGCCGGAAGACAAGGTTCCTTATTGGGATTTCAGTGCACCGGGAATACCGGATGCTCCGCGTGACGCTTCAGCTGCCGCAGTGGTGGCCTCTGCTTTGCTTGAACTATCCACTTACCTCCCGAATGGAACCGGAAAACGTTATAAAGATGCGGCTATTGAAATGCTGGCAAGCCTGAACTCTGACAGTTATCAGAGTGGCAAAAGCAAACCGTCATTCCTGTTGCATAGTGTAGGACACTGGCCCGCTCATTCTGAAATAGATGCTTCTATTATTTATGCAGATTATTATTATATCGAAGCCTTGTTGAGGCTGAAACGTCTGCAAGAAGGAAAGAATGTAATTAAATAAAGAAGATTTATATCGAATAAAACACTATCTTTATCACAGTTATTTAACAATAAATCTATGTTGTATGAAACAGTGCATTAAAACAAATGGAGTTTTATTCTTTTTTTGTTTGATATCATTAATCATTACTGCACAGGAGCAATCAGTGCAGTCTAATATCAAATGCTTGAATTATCCTAGTTCGTTTGAGTTATTGCTTCGGCATTTTAAAGGAAAAATTGTATATATTGATGTAATGGCATCTTGGTGTAAACCCTGTCTGGCAGAACTCAAAGAATATGAAAAAACAGATGATTTTTTCAAAAAGAATGATATTGTAAGACTTTTTATTTCAATAGATGAACCCAAGGATTGGAATGCCTGTTTGAAAAGATTGGATGAAAGATTATTAAATGGGTATTTTGTCACCTATCATCGACCAGAGAATAGTGTTGAGAATAATAAATTTTCTGTTGAAGTGGAGAAGTTGTTTATCACTTATGATGAGAAAGGTAATTTCGCCGGGCTTTCAGTTCCTCAGTTTATTATTGTTAATAGGGAGGGAACTATTGTAGAATATAAGGCACAAAGACCAAGCAATCCGGAGGAATTGAAGAATCAGTTGAAACAATACTTGGAATAATATGAGGAAAGACTTCCAAAAACGAAAAGCTCTGCAAGAACGGACCGTTCTATACAGAGCTTTTTTTACTGGTTAGGGTTAGGTTTATTTTATTGTTTTACCTTGATGATGTCATAATTCAGATCGCTGACAGCTTCTTGCAAGCTATCGTTCACCAAACGAAGAGTGGTGTCGTTAACAACCACGAAATACATCGGAGCTTCACCATCCTTCGGAGTTAACTTAACAGCAGTAACAGGTTTTTTGTTCACAACCTTGTGTACTGTTTGTTGTTTTCCTTTTGAAGTGAAAGTCTTGTTTTGTCCTTGACCTTCAGCATCGAGGTAAGTCATATCCAGTGTATACGCAGTATCCACACCGTCAGTTGCAGCGTTCAGGGTCAGTACATAGTCAATACCCGGACCGTCGGCAGCAGGAAGAGTACCTTCATAAACTTCAGTCAATTCGGTAATCGGAGTCATCGCAAGAGCTAGACTGTCTGCTTGTGCCTCTGCGGCTTTGTTTGCTTTTGATTGGCATGATGCCAAAGCAGCTACGACTGCTGCTAACATAATTACTTTTTTCATCGTTAAGTGCTTTAAGTTAATATAAATATAGTGAGCTATCGCTCGGTTTTACTTTATT
>OGIL01001538.1_pt1 | contig 12237 bp, 9 predicted proteins | sample 1571751 | NCBI WGS metagenome assembly OGIL01 (sample SAMEA2581964, study PRJEB24529) | metagenome | biome: Human gut stool | place: China | collected 2011 | reverse complement strand
ACTTCTTGTAGGACACATCCACTTTGTCCGCCGGCAGCTTTCCATATACCTGTTCGGCAAAGACGGACAGCAGTTCCGGCCGTCTGGTCTGTTCCCATTGCTGCACGGTTGTTATTTCCCGGCCGTCGCTAGTCTTTAACAGAGCGGGCAGGGTATAAGGGGGAATTTTGCTTTCGTCGTAATTCGCTTCATGGGCTTCCTGGGCATGTCCCGCCAACAAGCTGCAAGCCCAAAGGTACAGGAGGAATATGGTTTGTCTCATGACAATTGATTTTTAATTATTGTTTTTTAATGATTGGCTCTCTCATATCTGTGAATAAGGCAACGGCGAGAGGAACAGGCTGGTGGTCCGAGGGTCCGTATATGCATATTCCGGTAGGTTCTTGATCCGCTGCCAGTCCGGATGTGCCCGGAATTTGTCCCAGGCGGCATTGCGTGTCGGTTCGTCCTTGTACCAGGTGAGGTACATCACCGCCGGCATGATCGGACCGGCCAGTATGATGGTAACGGGAATGCTGCTCGCAGAGATGAGCCTGAAAGATATTTTTACAAATGGAAGAGTTTATTTTATTACATTTTTAAGGCTGATCGCAGTACCGGCGGTGGCGTTGCTCCTTTTAAAGGTCAGTGGTCTTGTAAATGGAAGTCCTGACGGAAAGAAATTGCTGCTGATCGTATTTCTGGCAGTGATCACACCCTCTGCTTCAACGATCACCCAGATGTGCCAGGTATATGGAAACGACTCCCAATATGCCAGCGCCATCAATGTTATGACTACATTGTTTTCTATTGTGACGATGCCGCTTATGGTGCTTTTGTTCCAGATGATACTTTAACAAAACGAAAAGACCAGGTACTGGGGATACCTGGTCTTTTCTGTATACATATGTGTATAAAGGGGGGATAAAATGTTTGTGTGAAAGGGGGAGGGCCCTTTCGGTTTTCTCTTGTTTACGTTGCCTATTATATATCCGATACATTGTAAAAACCATTGTAATGTGCGTAAAGAATATTGCAAATCGCACAAACTTTGATACAATGGATACTAGGGGCAAAAGGCTGGAAATCCGGTGCAAGCCTGTTTGCAGGAGGATTTTTGAACCTGGGACCCGGTATCATGCAATAAAAAGAGGGAGATCATGTATCAGGAAGACAGTTTTAAAACAAGTCAGGTGGTGTATGCCCATACCCGCAGTGATGAGGCGGATATGGAGTATAAGATGCACTGCCACAACAGTTATGAGATCTATTACATGGTAAAAGGGAACGTGGAGTACTTTCTGGAGGGGACTTCTTATGTACCAAAGCCTGGAAGTCTCCTGATCATTCCGCCAAACTGCTTTCATGGGCTGCGGGTGCTGGACGGAAGCGAGTACCACAGGATCCGGCTGCACTTTGTGCCGGAACTTCTGACGGAAAAGGAAAAACAGCTGCTTTTGGGAATTCTTGGAAAAAGCTGGGGGTATATGGAAGAACAGTTCCGGGCAGAATGGTATTTTAATTCCCTGGAAGAATGTGGATCTTATAGCAGGGAACTGCAGGATATTGCAATTCGCGCACGGATCGTATCGTTTTTGACCTATCTATCTGCAATGTATGAAAAGGGGGTAGGTCGCGGACCGGGGAAGGAAGATGTAGCCCAGGAGATCCTGCGTTACATTAATGAGCACCTGACGGAGCATCTCACATTAGAAGGACTGGCAGAAAAATTTTATATGAGTAAAAATCATCTGACTGCTATCTTTAAGCGTGCGGCAGGCACTACGGTAGCCAGATACATTTTATATAAAAGGATGACGATTGCAAGAAAAGAACTGGCCGGGGGAACACCGGCTGCAGAGGCAGCACTTAAAGCCGGATTTGGAGATTATTCCAGCTTCTTCCGGGCGTACCGGAAGATGTTTGGCTGTGCGCCTTCAGACCAACAGGCAATGGAACTGCCGGATATGGATAAGAGCGGGGACTTTTAGAAAAATCTAAGATAAATTCTTTATACAATCTTTATACGAAGCGTTGTATTTTTAATAGAAACTTTGAGGGGATTATGTCATAATGAAATGACATTGCTGGTAAAAGGGCTGTTACAGGAGGGAAAATGGAATTATTTCAAAAAAAGAAGAGCTTATCTTCTTTTCAGATCATTATATTTGGCTTTTTGGCAGTTATATTAGTGGGAACACTGCTTTTAATGCTGCCTTTTGCATCCAGGGAGCCGGGAAGCGCGCCATTTCTGGATGCGTTATTTACAGCTACATCGGCTACCTGTGTGACAGGGCTGATCGTCCATGATACAGCTACGTACTGGAGCTGTTTTGGACAGGTGGTGATCCTGCTGCTGATCCAGATCGGAGGAATGGGCGTTGTGACCATTACCATTGCAGTAGCCATGGTTTCAGGGAAGAAGATCGGTCTGATGCAGAGAAGCCTGATGCAGGAGTCGATCTCAGCACCACAGGTAGGCGGCATTGTCCGTTTTACAGGCTTTTTCCTGAAAGGTATCGCGCTGATCGAACTGCTAGGAGCTATTTTGCTGGCACCTGTGTTTATAAAGGACTTTGGAGTGGGAAAAGGGATCTGGTATGGTGTTTTTCATTCCATTTCTGCTTTCTGCAACGCAGGCTTTGATCTGATGGGAGTCAGACAGCAGTACTCGTCACTGACTTATTATGCTGGAAACGGGCTTGTAAATGCAGTTATTGTATTGCTCATACTGATCGGCGGTCTGGGATTTCTCACCTGGGAAGATATAAAGACAAATAAGCTGCAGTTTAAAAAATACAGGATGCAGAGCAAGGTAATACTGGTAACAGATCTGATACTGGTGATCGTACCTACGGTTATTTTCTATTTTGGGGAGTTTCACGGATCCCAGTGGGGAAATGGACTGGAACGGTTCTGGTTATCCCTGTTTCAGGCGGTAACACCAAGAACTGCCGGGTTTAATACAGCAGATTTCGGGCAGATGAGCGAAGGCGGACTGTTTTTAATGGTCATGTTAATGCTGATCGGCGGTGCGCCGGGATCTACCGCAGGCGGTATGAAAATGACTACCATTGCAGTTTTACTGCTTTCAACGGCGGCTGTATTTCGCAGAAAAGAAGACGCCCAGTGTTTTGGCAGACGTATTCCAACGGAAACCGTGCGGTATGCGGCAGTAGTTATGCTGATGTATATGGTGCTTTGTACAGTGGGCGGACTGTTTTTATGCTATGCAGAAGGACTGCCTGTGCTCACAAGTTTGTTTGAGGCCGGTTCTGCTATTGCAACCGTAGGTTTGACACTGGGTGTGACACCGACCCTGGGAGCGGCTGCAAGACTGGTATTGATTGTTTTAATGTACTGTGGACGCGTAGGCGGCCTGACGCTGGTATTTGCAGCACTGTCCGGTATGCGGCCGAGTATGACAAAATTCCCCCAGGAGAAGATCACAGTGGGATAATATGGGAATATTAATATACCGCCGCGTATGCGGCGGGGATCGGAGATGTGCAATGGAAAAATAAGGAGGAAAATCATATTGAAATCAATATTATTAATAGGACTTGGACGATTTGGAAGACATATTGCGGAGAAATTAAACGAATTAAATCATCAGGTATTAGCGGTAGACAAACAGGAGGACCGTGTAGAGGCAGTGCTTCCTTTTGTCACCAGCGGACAGATCGGGGACAGCACCAATATTGAATTTTTACAGTCTTTGGGAATTGGAAATTTTGATGTGTGCATCGTGGCGATCGGTGGGGATTTCCAAAGCTCTTTGGAAACAACGGCCTATTTAAAGGATCTGGGTGCAAAGCTGGTAGTTTCAAGGGCCGCAAGGGATGTTCAGGCAAGATTTCTGCTGCGCAATGGCGCAGATGAGGTCGTGTATCCGGAGAAACAGCTGGCAAACTGGACAGCGATCCGTTATAGCTCGGAGCATATTTTTGATTATATCCAGTTATCTGATGACCATGCGATCTTTGAGATCAGCATTCCGGAAAACTGGGTGGGAAAGACTGTTGGAAATATTGACATCAGAAAGAAATACAACATCACTATCATGGCTTTAAAACGCGATGGCAAGCTGGAAATGTCCATTACTCCGGATACAGTACTGGACAAAGATGTTACTATGCTGGTGCTGGGAGCAAGCAGGGATATCCAGAAGTGTTTTCATATTTAACATAATACTGCAATCTGGTCATTTGCAGGCCTTGTGGATCCTAAGAAGATTTCAGAAGAGCATCAGAAAACCTGGGGAAAAGAAAAATGGAAGAACGGATACTTGTATGTTTATCATCTTCACCGTCTAATGGAAAGATCATACGCACAGCTGCCCAGATGGCAGAGGCTTTTAATGGGACATTAACCGCATTATTTGTAGAAACACCTTTGGCCGGAAAAATGGGAAAAGAGGACCAGGAGCGCCTGAAAGGGAATATTAAGCTGGCAAAACAATCTGGTGCAGAAATAGAAACAGTTTACGGTGATGATATTTCTTTTCAGCTCGCGGAGTTCCACCGAATTTCAGGGATCACCAGGATCGTGATCGGGCGCAGCGCTGCAAAGAAAAAAGGGGTTTTTGCAGGAACATCTCTTGTGGAAAAGCTGATCGATCATGCGCCTGAAATGGAGATCTATATCATACCTGACAGCCAGATGGGACCTGAGGTGATCCGTAAATGGAACAGGCTGGCGCAAAAGAATGCATTTTCCTTTAAGGCAGCAGTCAAAAGCGCAGGCATTTTATTTGCAGCAACAGCAGTAGGATGGCTGTTTGAAAAGCTGAAGCTGACAGATGCCAATATTATTACTGTTTATATTTTAGGAGTGCTTCTGATCTCTATAGTAACAGAAGGCTGGTTTTACAGTTTTTCGTCTACCATAGCCAGTGTTCTGATTTTTAATTTTCTGTTTACGGCACCACGTTTTACGCTTCGGGCTTATGATCGCAGTTACCCGTTTACATTTGCCGTCATGTTTCTTGCGGCTTTGATCACAGGCTCTCTGGCCTCCAGGCTGAAACAGCATGCAGGACAGGCTGCCAGGGATGCATACAGGCTGAAAGTGCTGCTTGATACGAACCAGCTTTTACAGCAGGCCAAAGGAAAGACAGAGATCCTGGAAGGGGCGGCACAGCAGATCGTTAAACTTTTAAAGAGAGAAACGGTGATCTATGATGTAAAGGATGGAAAACTGGAGCATCCTTTGCGCCGGGTTCCCCAGGGGGAAGAGGATATCACCATTGAAGATGAAGCCTGTGAGGAACAGGCAGCTGCATGGGCTTTAGAGAATAACCGCCATGCCGGAACAGGAACAGACCATTTTAAGCAGGCAAAAAGGCAGTATCTGGCGATCCGCGTAAACAGCACCGTTTATGGAGTGGTGGGGATTATGATCCAGAAACAGCCGTTAGATGCCTTTGAAAACAGTGTATTATTGTCCATATTGGGAGAATGTGCCCTTGCACTGGAGAATGATAAAAACGTGCGGGAAAAAGAAGAGGCAGCGATCCTGGCAAAGAATGAACAGTTAAGAGCGAATTTGTTAAGAACGATCTCCCATGACCTGAGAACGCCTCTCACATCTATTTCTGGTAATGCAAATAATCTCCTTTACAATGAAAGCTGTCTGGATGCACAGATGCGCCGGCAGATCTATGGGGATATTTATGATGATTCCATGTGGCTGATCGATCTGGTGGAAAACCTGCTTTCCGTGACCCGGATCGAGGAAGGCAGGATGCAGATCCGCCAGTCAGCAGAGCTGGTGGATGAGGTGATCAAAGAGGCATTAAAGCATACGGGACAGAGCCGGACAGGAAGGACCATAAAGGTAGAAGAGGAAGATGAACTGATCCTTGCAAAGATGGACGCAAGGCTGATCGTCCAGGTGCTGATCAATCTGATTGGCAATGCGGTAAAATATACGCCTCAGGGAACAGATATTACGGTCAGGGTGAAGAAAGAAAAAGCAGAAAACGCTGAAAGATCCCAGGTCATCATTTCTGTATGCGATCTGGGGAACGGGATCCCTGATGACAGGAAAGAAAGAGTATTTGACATGTTTTATACAGGCAGCGACCAGGTGGCAGACAGCCGCAGGAGTTTAGGATTGGGGCTTGGGCTTTGCAGATCTATTATTAATGCCCATGGAGGAAAAATATGGATATCTGATAATATCCCTCATGGGGCGGTAGTTACGTTTACATTACCTGCAGAGGAGGTGGCATTAAATGAATAAACCTTTGATATTGGTTGTGGAGGATGATATTCCTGTAAGAAATCTGATCACTATTACATTAAAGACCCATGGATACAGGTATCTGACTGCCGGGACCGGGGATGGAGCAGTTGTAGAAGCTTCTTCCCACAATCCGGATGTGGTCCTTTTGGATCTGGGACTGCCGGATATGGACGGCGTAGATGTGATCCGGAAAATACGTACCTGGTCCAACTTGCCAATCATTGTGATCAGTGCAAGAAGCGAAGATACAGATAAAATAGACGCACTGGACGCAGGTGCTGATGATTATCTCACAAAGCCTTTTTCTGTAGAAGAGTTGCTGGCGCGGCTGCGTGTTGTGGAACGGAGAATGGCGCTCATGAACGGCGAAGCCCAGACAGCAGAGTCTGTTTATACAAATGGCAGACTGCGGATCGATTTTGCAGCGGGCTGTGCCTATATGGGGGATAAGGAGCTGCATCTTACGTCTACAGAGTATAAACTGCTGTGCCTCATGGCTAAAAATACAGGTAAAGTGCTGACGCATACTTATATCACCCAGAAAGTGTGGGGGAGCAGCTGGGAAAATGATATTGCTTCTTTACGTGTATTTATGGCAACTTTGCGTAAAAAACTGGAAAGCGAACCGGATGCCCCTCAGTATATACAGACCCATATAGGGATCGGGTACCGCATGATCAAAGTAGAGTGATCATTTATTCAGGGTTTTAAAGTAATGCTCCAGCTTATCGATGCCCAAATAACCAAGAGTGAACAGAATAAAAATGATCGCAAATGCAAAAAGTGTTAACATAAAAACCCCTCCCATATAAATGAAATTATATAAATGATGTCCTCAGTGAATGTAAGGTATAAGACCTTTGTTTATTGAGGATATTTTTATTATAAGGGAAAAGGGATAAAGAAAGGGAAAGGATGTAAGCACAGGTATAAAGAACACATAAAAGCATAAATGATTGTTTTTTCTCAATAGGAGAAAAGCCGATTGTTCCATAAAATGGGCTGTGTTATGATTATCCCCGGCGTTTTTGCAAAATGGCAGATGTCAGAAAGCAAAGCGGAAATGAAATGACAGAAGTAAACAAAATGACAAAAGAAAACGGAGGGGAAAGAGATGCAGTCATTGCTGAATGTGCCGGCGGAAGTGGTGTCGGCCAATATTAATGCGGCTGTTGCAAAAGCAGCAGCAAAGAAAAGGCGTATTTTTGTCCTGGGGATCATGGCGGGTGCCTTTATTGCAATGGGAGCCCAGTCAAGCAGTCTGGCAGTCCATAATATTACGGATGTGGGAATTGCAAGGACCCTTGCAGGATGTATTTTCCCAGTGGGACTTATGATGATCGTGTTTGTAGGCGGAGAACTGTTTACAGGGGACTGTATGATGTCCATGGCATGTATGAAAGGCCGTATTGGCTTTGGAAGCCTTTTAAGGACCCTTTTGATCGTTTATCTGGGGAATTTTGCAGGAGCGGTGCTGATCGCCTTTCTGGTGGCTCACAGCGGCCAGTATGATTATTCTGCCGGGGCTTTAGGAGCTTATACCATTAAAACGGCAGTGGGAAAGACTGGCTTAAGTTTTATGCGGGCGCTGTTTTCCGGCATTTTATGCAATATCCTGGTGTGCGCAGCTGTGTTAATGGCAGCGGCAGCAAAAGATATTGGCGGAAAAGTGCTGGCGATCTTCTTCCCGATCCTGGCCTTTGTAGTATCTGGCTTTGAGCACTGTGTTGCAAATATGTATTATATTCCGGCAGGCATTTTTGCAGCAGGAAACCCGGCATATGTGCAGAAAGCCCAGGAATTATATGGGCTGGGAGCAGAAAAACTGACAGGGCTTAACTGGGGCAGTTTTGTGACTGTTAATCTGCTGCCGGTTACTATTGGAAATATCATTGGCGGCGCTGTTATGGTTGGCGGCGTGTGCTTTTATCTGCATGGGAAGGCAGAGGGATAATAAATGGAAAATCTCCTTTACTGGCGGGAAGATCGCTGGTAAAGGGGATTTTTTAGTATAAAGAGATCTGGGAGAAAATTGCGGAGAATAGACGGAAATGTTATACTATAGAATAATAAAAATCCGGTTAGGAGGGAGCAAAAGTGAAGAAGGAGTCCTTTGTAAATAAGATCAGCATTTATATTGGAGTGACGTTGGTTCTTCTTATATGGCTGCTGACTGCTTACACTGTGAGCAGCTTTCTTCTCTTAAAAGAAAGTGAGGAGTCATCGGTATGGTCTACGATCCAGATCTACATGAAACAGATCGACAGTAAATTTATTGCTATGGATCAGTGTGTGGAGGGAATCGCCGGTAATCAGGATCTGATCGGTCAGATATGTTACGGAAGTCCGGCTGACCGGTATTATGCGGCTGTGGAGCTTCAAAAGAGCATGAAAAGAGATGTGATCAGCAATGCGGAGCTGGATTACGTTCTGATCGCAGAGTCCTTAAATAAAAACCTGATCGCGGCGTCCACTCCGGGAGTTTCTTATGGGGAGAAAGAGGCAATTGCCTCTTATATCTGGAATCTCATGGAAAAGGAAGACCGGGGAAGGCCGCAATGGTATTATACAAAGATCGGTACTCATGCCTATATTGCGAAAATATACAGGGGAAGCAACTGGAGTGTGGCGGCATTTTCAAAGGAAAATACCTTTCTTTCCGATATCCGGGCAAAAGAATATCCAGACGGTCAGAGTTTTCTTCTTACGGACGCAAATGGTGTATGCGTGGAAAATCTGGAAGAAGGAAACAGCATGTATCTGGGAGAGACTTTGGAAATAGAAGATTCCTGGAAGAATGATCATAAAAAGCGGATGATCTCTCTTAAAAGTGATCGTGCAGGACTTTATATTACAGGAATGATCGGCAGTAATCATTTTCTGGGAAAATTCAGTACAAATAGTATTCTGATCCTTTTGATCATGGTTCTGGCTATTGGCTGTGATATGATCCTTTTACATTATATTCACCGTGAGATCCACAGGCCCCTGGATCATCTGATGCAGACGATCCAGGAGATTGAAGACGGAGATTACAAGCAGAGGGCAGAGGAAGATTATCATACGGAAGAACTTCAGCGTCTTACACAGGCATTTAACCGTATGATGAATGTGATCGTTAATCTTCGGATCAGGGCCTATGATGAAAAGATCCAGTTAATGGATACGCAGATGAAATATTTTCAGATGCAGTTAAAACCCCATTTCTTTTTAAATGCCCTGACAACGATCTACAGTATGAGTTATCAGAAGCGGAATGAGGATATACGGACATATATTGACGCATTAACAAAAACGGTCCGTTATATGTTTAAAGGCGGTCTTCGTCTGGTCCTTCTTAAGGAAGAAACCCAGCATCTGGAAAATTATTTTGAAATGCAGCAGCTCCGGTATCCGGACTGTGTATTCTGGTATTTTGATATGGAAGAAGCTGCAATGTCGTGGAAGATCCCCCAGATGCTGTTACATACATTTGTGGAAAATGAATACAAATATGCAGTAAAAATTGACAGCGTCCTTTCGATACTGATACAGGCAAAAGTCCTTTTAAAAGAGGGGGAAGAAATGCTTTATATTCGTATGGAGGATGACGGCGTAGGTTTTCCAGAGCAGGTTATGCAGTATATAAATTTCGAGAGCGAAAGTCCTTCAAGAGAGGGACATCATGTAGGACTGTGGAATATAAAAAGGACCATGGAAGTTTTGTATCAGAAAAAGGAATTGATCCACCTGTCAAATCTGGAAACAGGGGGATGCCTGATCGAGATATGGATCCCAAAAACAACAGCAGTGGGTGAGGAACAGGAGATAAAGAATGAACGTATTGATCGTGGATGATGACATGGCAACAGTAGATGTGATCTGTAAATCCGTAAACTGGAGCGCTTTGCACATTGATAAGGTCATGACCGCTTATAACATTGAAAAGGCAAAGGAGATATTAGCAGATACACCTGCGGATATTGTGGTTTGTGACATTGAAATGCCTATGGGAAATGGAACAGAACTGCTTAAGTGGGTTCGGGAAAATGATATGTCTTCGGAATTTCTGTTTCTTACCTGCCATACAGAATTTCAATATGCGTCTGTGGCAATCCGCTATCAAGCAGCTGGTTATCTGGTAAAACCATTTCGTGTAGAGCAGGTAGAAGCAGAGCTTTTGCGCCTGGTCCAGAGGATCATGGAGAAGCGGAAAATAGAAGAAGAAAGTCATTATGGAAAATGGATGAGAAACAATCGGGGGCAGCTGATGAATAATTTTTGGCGTGCTTTGATAGAGCGGGAATTAAGGGCAGAGATGGAGTTTATTGACCGTGAGATAAAAAAACGTCGTCTTCCTGTTTTTGCAGATCAGCCGGTACGCCTGATTGGAATAAGAGTTGCCAGAGAGGAACAGGCTAAAGAAACACTGGGGGAAAACCTGTTGGAATTTACTCTGGAAAAAATGGTTTCAGAGATTGTAGATGAGTCTGTTGAAAATACGTCGGTTATAAAAAAGATCGTAAATGAGGCGTTGTTCTTTCTGGTGATCGACTGGAAACGGACACTGGAAGAAGTACTCATGGAAAGATGCCATATGCTGATAAAAACGGGACAGGATTATGTGGGCTGCTGCTTTACCTGTTGTATTGGAACTCCATGCAGCATGGAACAGCTTCCTGATAAAGCAGATGAGGTGGTCAATCTGTTGCTGCGAAATGTCTTGGAGTCTGACCAGGTATTTCGTGAAGGAGAAGCGGCAGTTACATCGGGGTTCAATACAAGGCTTCTTGATCTGAAGCAAATGGAAAATGATCTGCGAAACAAGGACCGGATGAAGATCTTAAATACGGTAAAAACCGTTTTGGGAAAGCTTTCCCGTGAAAAGAGCGTATCGGTAGAAACGTTACTGGTCATACAGCAGGAGATCCTGCAGCTGATCTATACCAATCTTTATCAAAATGGGATCCAGGCTGCGGAGTTATTCGGGGATGAAGTCTCCCGGAAAATCCAGCGGCAGTCGGTCCGCTCTGTGTTTGACATGATAAAATGGGTGAATTACGCAATATCACGTACTTTGGAGTACGAAGATGAGATCAACCGGTCCCTTTCTCTGGCAGATAAGATCGAAAGCTATGTGAAAGAACATTATAAAGAGGATATTTCCAGAGATACCATTGCAGGTGGTCTGGCTGCGATCCTGCCAAGTGGTAGCCAGGTGGAACGTACCTATGTATCAGCATCCGTTTATATGCATTCTGATGTTTATGGCACTGTACCGGCTGCTTCTGAGACCGATACTAAAATGAACAAGGCGAACGAGAAGCAGGATGAAGCCGCTTTTGTAACGGTTTATGGCGCATTGAATACGGGAAGCAGTGGCAAGGCTGCATCAGATGCCAGCTTCCGGTATTGCTACAGCTCATCCATGGTAAACGGAGCAAGGTCTGTATGTTATTCGGATACACTGAAAAATTATTTTGAGGAAAATTCTCAGGCAATATCCAAGAAAGCATTTCCTTACGATAAAACACTGACCAGTACCTATCCGATGCCAACTGTAGTCCAGCTGATCCAGGCAGATCTAACCACCCAAAACATGATCCAGGAAGACCAAAACAGCGACTCCACCCAGCCTAAACAGATCCCAAAGTTTGCCCGCGTCCACATCGGCGACTGGATGGAGCCGGAGAAGGAAGAGCCGGAGGAGACAGGGCTGACCCTTAATAACGGAAACCGGTTGTGGGTGGATTATGTGTTTGATGTTCCAGACGATACTGGAACGGGAACAAATCAGGAGCCGCTGCAGGTAAGTTTTTCCATTAAAGGACAGAGCAATGGAAATACAGTCTATTATCTTGTGAAATTCTATCCGGATTTAAGCAAGATAATGTATATAGAGGAGATAGATGCGTCTAAGGTTGAGTTGGCATATAATGAAAAAAATACTTGGGGTTGGCCGGCATCGTGGACAGATATTGATAAATTATCAACGAAAAGGATTGAAGTAACAGAAACGGGAGAAAAACA
>OGIL01001534.1_pt1 | contig 12262 bp, 6 predicted proteins | sample 1571751 | NCBI WGS metagenome assembly OGIL01 (sample SAMEA2581964, study PRJEB24529) | metagenome | biome: Human gut stool | place: China | collected 2011 | reverse complement strand
CTATAATTGAGTGTTTTTAATTCATCAATAATCTTTTGAAAAAGGGGTTCGCTCATCCTTGAGAATTTTCGAGGATCTATATCGTGATTTACAGGACAAAATGTGCATTTTCCATTGCATCTATTCATAGTTTCTATTTCGATGCTTGAAAAAAGCGGGATTCTCTCAAGCGAAATTGTTTTTAAAAACTCTTGAGTTATCTGAGCAAAGTATTTTCTATTGCTGATCAAATCATCGATTGTATTTGAGCTAATGTTATCCATACAAAACACCCTTTCGTAACAAGATCACCTTAAAGAATCAATTTATAAAATTCATCCAAGAATGTATTAGCAATTGATTCAGGAGATAGTGATGATATTAGTTTATTTGCTTGAGCAGATTTTTTCCTCCAAAAATCAGAATCATTTATCAGTTTATCTATTATATCCATTGCTTCATCAATAGACGAATAGCGCAAGTCTTTTGGGATAAACTCGCTAAACCATGCAACATCTGGTGCAATTACCGGAACTCCCATTCCTAACGAATCGATGCATGACATAGCCCAAATGCAGTTTTGACGATATGGAGCAATTGAAAACAAAGCACCTTTTAAGCATTCATAATATCTGGCTCTTTTATGAGTATCGTTTATTAATTTGACACCATTAATCTTAGAAAGTGTTTCTCTAGCAATATCAACAGAGGGATCCATTCTCTTTTGAATAGCGGTTCTTTCGCCTAAAACATCGAACACATCAACCTCAATCTTATTGTATTTTGAGGTAATGGCTTTCGCAAGATTAAAAAGGAAATCAGTTCCGTAATGCCTATATAATCTGTGATTGTATATTATTCTTTTTGAACATTGCGTATTGTTGTCAAGTAAAAAGGGATCATACGGAGGAGGATTAATTTTGAATTTTTCCTCACAAAAATGAATAGAATACTTAGCATAGAGTTTTCTCAAGTAATCCTTTGAGGTTTGACTGTGAGTAAATACCACATCAGACATCTCCAACCCAGATAAAAAACTCATGCATACTGAAAAGCCGATTCCACCATTATTAAGAGACTCATCGTATTGAAAGACATTGTTTACAAAAAGATATGGAATATAATGTGCATAAGATACAATTGACACATTTATTCCAAGAGCTTGAATAATTGCCTTGTAGTGAGGAACTTGTTCTACCTGATTTACGATAAGAACATCAGGAGATACTTTTGATATTATCTCCATTACTTTTGACCAATCAAAAGAAAACCTAACTTCATATTTATTAAATCCGAATTCTTTATTTATGTGAATACAGTTACAATCGGACAGTGGCTCAGGTGAGGCAAAGTAAAAACTATTCTGCTTCGTAAAATATGGAGATAGAAGATTATAAAAAATATAGCCTGAATCAGCTTGCATACGAGAACGATTACTAACGTTCAGAAATGTTAAAATTCTCATTTGAAATAATTAATGATGCCGTCATCATTATCCTTTCTTAATATATAGTCTGCTATCCACTCATCAGAGTATAACGCATTAATCCAAACGACTTTTGATTTGTCGATTCCTAATGAGAGAAAATAATTACTGCATCTATGAAAAACATTAAAGTCTTCATAAGTAATAATAATCAAATCAATTTCATAAAATATGTCGAATGAAATGCTGGTTTCATTTTCTACATCAAATATATCTCTTAAACTTAAAATCGAGCAAACAGAATTTAGATTACTATTTGTTATTTGCTGAAAAAAAGATATAGATGCGTCATTTTCACCGCAAATTATAATTTTCTTTTTATTCACAATCAGATCATATGGAAGACACCATTTTTTTGAATTTGATACTCGTAATGCTTCGGATTGTTTAGCATTTAACAAATGGATACAGTTTAATAAAAGGCTATGTCACAACAAACAGTTGATAAATAGCCATTTTTATAGGGGAGTATCAGAACTCCCCTACAAACTGTTATTTGCAGTTATCTATACTCATTTGGAATTTCGATATGAAGTGTCTCACACAATAACTTCACATCATGTGCATCATTTTCATCAAACTCGTATCCCAGATGGAACATTACTTGACTATATGGTTCAATACAGGAAACCTCTATTTCCTCAATTCTTCCTTTACCCGAAAAAGTTTCTACCGGAAAACAATCCCCATCATAAAGAATTTCACCTTCGTCCGTATATTCAAAACAATGCAAATCAATAATTCTGTTTTTCAAATCTTCCCATACAGTATGGTTCAATGTTGTATATTCCATCTTAATCTCATAAAAGCCATTAGCTTTCATTATTTCTATAAAGTTCTGATAATCGTTCTTTTCTACAAAAATGTCAATATCATTATGGGCTCTTGACTGATATCCAAGAAGAGCATCTACACCCCAGCCACCATCAAGAAAGACTTTAATCTCCGCATCTATTGCAAATTGAAGAATCTGTTTTACATCTGTTATATTGACCATCTTATCATCTCCACAAATTCTAATTAGGCGACCAGAGGAACTGCTGGTCTGTTTGATAAATCTCTGCATTTAGCAGTTTTCAATGTTGCCAAAACGAAAGTTAAGAAGATGTTCCTTTTCTCCATGTCGCTTTCTTTGGCGTAATTTACAAGGTTATTCCACACAAGATAGTTGTTCAGATACTTGGTAGAAACACCGTTAAAGCCACGCATAAACCTCTTTAGCTGGCTATGGTAGCTATTGATATGTTGGATATTATAAATGCCTTTCTTGGCTTTGCCAGTCTTTAACTGCACAAGGTCAATGCCATTGGCATTTGTAAATCTCACATAGGAGTTCATCTTGTCCGTAACAAGAGTGGAATTGGTCTTAATCCTACCATCATAAATATGATGTAAATCTCTTGTAGAAACTCTACCAGTATTCGTAATCTTGGAGATAGACAAGCCATTCCTATTAACCGCACAAGGAACACATACCTTTTCTTGGGACAAGCCTCTGATATGTGTAGAATGACCACGCTTATGAGCCTTGCGTGGCATAGCAAATGTCTTACTCTTGCTATGATTGCCCTTGTACGAGATGGCGAAAAAAGTTTCGTCAGCCTCAATAATGCCGTCAAGGGTAACATCGTCTGCCATATTCTAAGGAATGCGGTGTTTCTGTGAATCCCACAAGCAACAGCAGTCTTACGAATGGATAAGCCATTCATCATACAATCAATGTACTGCTCCCACACGGACAAGTCTTTTCTTGTACCAGACACAATGGAGTTCGTAGCAATCACGAAGGACTTGCCACAATCCTTACATACATATCGCTGTGTGCCATCTTTACGATGACCATTGCGAACCACATGGATACAGCCACAAAGAGGGCATACACGACCATTTGCAAAGCGTTCCTTTGCTACGAAATCTTCAATATTCAAAGACTTTACAAAGGCAGGACTTAAAAGCATTGTTTTAAGGCTTTCCTGCTCTGCGACAGTCAACTTACCGATAATATCTAATGCGTCTTTGATAGTAGGCATATCCAATTACCTCCTTCGGTGGTACTGTTTCTTACTATTATTATACGCTATTTCTCGTCAAAAATCAACCATTTGTTGTGACAGAGCCTAATAAAAAAGAATCTTTGCTATCATTTTCTAAAGATTTGATGATATTATAAGCAAAGTCATCTCTGTAAATCTCTTTAGGGTACTGCATGAAATTGTAATGATCACTTACATTATTTTTGTAATATGTGTAAAACGAGTTGAAACAATTGCCATCTGTAAATCTCATAAGCAGATAATAAACTATATTTTCGACAACCAGATTGAGAAAACTAATTCTATGTTTATTATATAAATCCTCGCAGATCAATCTGTTTTCTAACTCTGAAAGTGCTTCAAACAAACACTTCCAGTTGCGTTCACCAGCAGAATACAAAGATGAAGCTATATTTGTTCTATGACATATAAAATGCTGATTCACGGATGTGATTCTTTCGCTGAACAAGTATGATAAGCAAACAAAAACCAGATCATTACACACTTTTGTCCCTTGAAAGAAAATATCATTTTTACGTATAAAATCAGTTCTATACATCTTATCCCAAGCCCATGTAACAGATAACTGAAATATACCGTCAGTTGTGTCAGCGGAAGAAAATACTTCTTTATTTGGAAACGAGGCATTGTCTTTACCAACAGGAGGCATCATATATGTTTCTTTAGTTATCACATTCAAACCATATCCTGTGCAAAATACAATATCAGAGTTTGTACTTAATGCTTTGTTTAACATACGCTCGACCATTGATGGAGAAAAGAAATCATCAGAATCTAAGAAAAGGACATACTCACCCTTTGCTTTAGAAAAACCTACATTTCTCGCTGTTCCTGCATTCATATTTTCTTGTTGAATTAAAGAAATACGGCTATCAGACTGTTGTATTGCTTTGACTATCATTGCCCCATTGTCGGTTGAACCATCATCAACGCAAATAATCTCAATGTTCTTATATGTCTGCTTTATAAGCGATATTAGGCAATCTCCTATATACTGTTCTTCATTATAAAAAGGGATAATAACACTTACCAATTCTTTCATTTTTAATCCCCCTTATCATTTTATTATATTACAGTTCATAAAACACCCTGTTCTTAAAATACCCTATAACGCAAGTATTCGGTAGTTTTCTAACAACACTACTAAATGCATTTCCAAGTTTAACACTAATATGTGCATCGGATCCTAATACAACCCTACGTCCTCCAAGCTGAACATATCGATCAATGATACTGTATCGAGGCAGCGGTTCGTCAGAAGCATTCATGATGGAAGACGTATTAACTTCAAGAATAATGTCTTTTTTAATCATAGCATTTAATATTTCATCCATGATAGTATCACTGACGTTCCAATTATCAAAATAACGTCTGGGAAAATCTATATGTGCCATCGCCTGGAACTCGCAGGTCTGAATTGATTTTAACATAAGATTATAGTATTCATCAATCGCTTTTGATTCCTCTATGTTTTTTGCACCTGGAAAAACAGAGCCATAGCAATGATGAATGCTTCCTAGAATATAATCAAAAGGCATAGAACTGTAATCCTCGAATTCAGTAGGGAATAGATGTGGCTCGGAGAATTCAATCCCAATCAAAATCTGAATGGAGTTATAAATACGTCTTAGCCTATTCACTTCATAGAAATATTCTGACACATCAAAATTTGTAGAAGCTTTATTAATTATTCTTCCCACATTTATTTCAGAAGAATTGAAATCTACATGATCCGTAAAACAAATAATTGGAATCCCAATCTCTATGGCTTTTATACACTGCTCTTCCATAGATGACTTTCCGTCGGGCGAAAAAGTAGTATGAATATGCATATCTGCCAGCCTCATATTATCCCTCCACATAAAATAATATGGTTATTCCTTTTATACACAAAAATAATTGCATTATATTGTCATTGTAGAGACACACCTACTGCCGTGCAAAGGAAAGACAGTACACCCACCTTTCATGTTATGGTTAGCACGGGCGCATACATAGGTGCGTCCGTGCGTCATAGTATTATGGTGAGCGCAAACGATAACCATTAAAAGAATAGTCAACAATGGTTAGAGGGATAATTCATCATTAGTTTTTCTTACGTTTCCTTTTGGCTTTATGTTTTGCAAAAGGGTGACGTTTTTCTTTTCTTATCCCTCTTGTTGTATCAGCTTTATTGTCAGAAAGCTTGTGTATCACAGGCGACATCTTTTCAGGTGAATCAGACGTAGGAGCGTCGTTCCCTTTATTATAATCACTTACTAATTGACCACAGGCAGCTTTTATTCTATTACCTCTTGATTCCCGAAGTTTTACTTCCAAGCCAGCCTCCTCTAGTCTAATCTTAAATGCAACCAATTGTTGCTTGTTAGGACGTTTGATTCTCTTACAGGCAGTTTCATTATATTGTAAAAGATTAATCAGTACATTTTTTCCTCTAAACCATTTACCAAGTTGTCTTACGTCTGAAGCCCTATCATTAATTCCAGGAGCGAGCAGATATGCAATGGTAATCTTTCTGTTATGTCGTTCAGAATAGGAAAGCGCAGCTTCGACAACACTATGAATGCTATTGGATTTCATGTGCGGCATAATCATGTTTCTAGTTGCTTGATCCGTTGCGTGAAGAGAGAGTGTAAACTGAATCTTTAAATGCTCCTCTCTCAGTCGCTTCAACTGTTCAACTGGTCCAACAGTCGATACATTTATGCCATCTGTAGGAAAATTAAGTCCATTGCGATCACGAAGTATATGAATACTTTTAATCAGATTATCATAATTAAAGAGAGGTTCTCCCATCCCCATAAAAACGATTCTGTTGACACGTTCTTTCAAAAGAACGATTTGCTGAACTATTTCAGCTGGTGAAAGATTGCGAATAAATCCATTTTTTCCTGATGCACAGAAAATACACCCCACCGGACAACCGACCATAGTGCTAACGCATACCGTATTGCCAGTCCTTCTTTTAATGCATACTGTTTCAATGCAGTAGCCATCTTGTAATTCAAAAGCATACTTTGTAGTATCTCCCCCTACATATATGTCTTTTATAGTCATAGTTTGATTTTTAGGACTTACGCAAGTTTTATACAAGGTTTTGAATAAAGACTTAGCTCGTTCTTCTCCCATACATTTGGCTACTTCATCAAAAGTATAATTGTACGGATTGCCCTGAATCATTTCTAATGTAGGAGGGCCCATTTTCTCTTTATTTGCCATGATAATTCCTTTCCTCGCATTGTATTTAAGTAATATTTTACACAAGCCAACTTGTGTGGATTATAACTTGAAAACATCAAAAGGGTACACAAACCCCATTGTATATATTATACATCTTTTTTTTCTTTCTGTCAAGATAGAAATTGCATCCCAATAATGTGAATTATATCATTTTTCACTTATTGGGATGCATACTTACTTAGAATAATCTTATAGTTGCTTATTCAATTCCTTGCTTCTTGCTCCTGCCCTTTGTCTGGTCCTTCGGCGTTTTTGGCTTTTTGCCGAGCCTTGCGGCATCACGCTTCATCTTCGCCCTCTCAAAGTAGCAAGTCTTTTCACGCTTCGGAGCGTTCTTCTTTGCTTCGATAGCCGCCTGATTCAGCTCATCAGTTACGACTTTCAGCCTTTGCTCCTTAGTATCAAGCTCCTCCTGCTGGGGGAACGGCTCTGCTACGATCTTCTGCGCTTCTGCGTGGTCAAGCCTGAGCTTTGCGAGGTTATCCTGCGTTCTCTCGATTCTGCCGTCGATGTTGTAGAGGGCAGCTTCAAGACGATTCAAGTTGTGGGCAAAACTCTCGATCAGCTTCGTGGTATGTGAAGTGGCACCTTGCAGGCCAGCCGACATACCGCCGCCCATCATGTTGCTGTTTACTGTAACGCTCAGGTCAAAGCCCTGGAACGAGCCGACTTTCACGGGAGTATCTGCATACTTGATAGCCAACACAGCATCTTCAAGAGCCTTAGCAGCTTCTTTTCTATCGGTGTACTCAGTTTCACCAATGGTGATCTTGAATACGGGCAGTTTGCGTTCGGGATCAATCGGGAGCTTGCGGAGTGCTTCACGATCTGTATGGAGATCAGCAAGAATCGCAGTAAGTTTCTGTTCCTGTTCAGGGAAACGAGCGATCTTGTCCTCCATTTCAAATACCGTGTTGCGGTGTTCCGCAGCGAGTACCCTCAGTTCCTTCACTTCATTTTCAAGCATCAGCTTTTCCTTGATACGCTCATCGCCTGTGCAGAGAGCCTTGATCTCGGAATAAGTGAGTGCCTGCTGGTCCACATCTTCACACTTTCTCGCAGGAGTCTTACTTGTCATGATCTGAGAGATGAATTTCTGCTTGTTCTCCAAAGTCTGATAGGAATAAGCATCGAATGTGCCTTTGGTAACATAGCGGAATATCTGCACCTGCTTGTTTTCATTGCCTTGACGGATAATTCTTCCGGCGCGCTGTTCCAGATCAGCCGGTCTCCACGGAATATCGAGGTCATGGACTGCGATCAGCTTCTTCTGGACATTCGTACCCGTACCCATTTTGGCGGTTGAGCCGAGCAGTACACGGATCTCTCCGCTGCGGACTTTATCAAAGAGGTCAGCTTTCTGCTGTTCGGTTTTCGCATCGTGGATATATGCGATTTCCTCCGCAGGGATACCCCTTGCGATTAGCTTATCACGAATATCATCATACACGCAGAAGTCGCATTCTTCTTCAAGAGACTCGACCTCAGCGATAGACTTCTTATCCTTCACATCGTCGGCATCTTCGTCCTCGGCCTCTGCTTCTCCTGCTGCTTTGTGAGGAACGCCCAAATCACAGAAGATGATCTGCGTGAGTCTGTCCTCAGCCGTTTCAGCGTGGATACGGGCAACATTCTCTACACAGCGGTTGAGCTTTGTATCGGGATTATCTTCAAATGACGGATCAATCAGACGAGGATCAAGACCAAGCTTTCTTCCATCCGACGTTATCTTGAGCATATTGTCAATCGTGGGATCAACATTGCCTGCATTGATAGCATCAGCTCTGTCGGCAAGCTCCTGAACAAGCTCCTGCTGAAAAGGAGTAGCTTCGACCTGAACCACCTGATAATCACAGTCAGGCACATCAAGTTTCAGCGTATCGGCGGTACGAATGTCAGCGACCTGCTTGAACATACTCACCTTTTCAGGCAGACGTGTATAGCTTGCGATACGGGTGCGCTCCTTGAAGCCATTGCCCGCAGGCTTTAACTCATAGTCTGTTTTCTGCTCACCGAACACCGCAACCCAATTGTCGAAGTGCTGTAAGCCGTGGTCACGCAGGAAGTCATACTCCAAGTAACGCATCATGGTGTGCAGCTCTGTAATACTGTTGCTGAGAGGTGTGCCAGTTGCAAAGATAACGCCCTTGCCGCCTGTCTTTTCATCGAGGTATCTGCATTTGAGGAAAAGATCAAGTGCTTTCTGTGAAGCCGAATTGGAAATTCCGGCTACATTCTGCAATTTTGTGGCGACGAACAGATTTTTGAACTCGTGGGCTTCGTCAATGAACAGACGGTCGATTCCGAGCTGTTCAAAGGTCAGCGTATCGTCCTGATTAGCCTTTTCGAGCTTGTCAAGCTGCTTTTGCAGGCTCTTACGGGTACGCTCCATAGCCTTGATCTGGAACTTTGAGCCTTCGCTCTTTTTCAGTTCCTCAATGCCTTGCAGAATATCGTCGATCTGCGTCTGAATGGTCATGACCTGTCTCTCCTTAGAAACAGGAATCTTGCCAAGCTGAGAGTGACCGATGATAACTGCATCGTAGTTGCCTGTGGCGATCTTAGCGAATAACTGCTGTCGGTTCTCTTTCTTGAAGTCCTTTTTGGTCGCAACAAGAATGTTAGCACCCGGATAGAGCTTCTGGAAATCGTCACCGATCTGCTCCGTCAGATGATTCGGCACAGCAAACAGGCTCTTAGTACAAAGTCCCAAACGCTTGCTTTCCATAGCAGTAGCGATCATTTCAAAAGTCTTGCCCGCACCGACACAGTGAGCAAACAGCGTATTACCGCCAAACATTGCATGAGCGATAGCATTTTTCTGATGATCGTGCAGATGAATGTCCGCAGTCATCATCGGGAAAGAAAGAGCCGAACCGTCAAACTCACGGGGACGGATACTATTGAACAGCTCATTATAACGCTCCACAATAGCTTCACGGCGGACAGAATCTTTGAAGATCCACGCCTTGAAAGCCTTGCGAATATCGTCAGCCTTGCGCTGTACCACACGGGTAGCATCAATATCCACCACACGCTTTTCCTTAGTATCGCCCAAGCCGTCCGGCACTTCGATCGTCTTGTAGACCTTCGGCTCTTGCAGATTCAGCAAATGCTCAAAGATGTCATAAGCGTTCATCTTGTGTGTGCCGTACTTCTGAGTCGCAAGCACCGACCTGTCGGAAGATTTGTTGCTTACATGGAAAGAGTTAGCGTGAACGGAGTATTCCACGCCGACGATAGCAGACTTGTTCCAACGTGCAGACGGACTGTCACTTCGCTGATATGCCGGAGTCTGCAACAGCTCATACATGAACTGTTCGTAGTATTTCGGATCAAGCCAAGCGGCGCCGAGCTTAATGTCAATATCTCCGGCTTTCAGCGGTTCGGGCATAGCTTGTTTCAGAGCTGATACATTGATATTGAAGTCGGGATCATACTCAGCGATCTCCTCAGCTTCTCGGAGCTTCTTGCGAATATCGCCCGAAAGATACTCCGAAGCCGTTTGATAGTCGTTTACCGTATGGGGAATTTTGAAGATCTCGCCAGTAAGGTCGTGCTTCAGCTCGTCCTCACTCATTCCGGTGAGCTTTCCCATATATTCAAAGTCAACCCGTGCTTTCTCAGCAATGGAGAGTGTCAGAGCTTCAAGTGCCGTGTCAACGTGTTCCACAGCCTTCGGCGGCACGATAGTCCGCTTTGTGAAAATATCAGACTTTTCAAGGAGCTTAGTCTTATCATAGATCTTTTCCAGTCCTGCCACAAGGTTATATGAAACATCTTCCGCAAAATAGCGCTTGTTGGTCTGAGAGTGGATAAGTCCGAATTTTTTATAGAAATCATCGTATGCAACACTCAGCTTTGCCTGCAAATCTTTGATAACGCTGTCAGGTTTATCAAGCTCCATCGCTTCGATCAGCTCACGGGTGAGGTCACGCAATTCAATAAAAGCAGTAAAACGCTTGTGCTGTGCAGTACCCTTATCGAAACGAAACTCACAGGCAGCGTTATTCTTTTTGAAGAACACCTGATCGTCCGAAAGGAAAAAGCTGTAATTACGCAGTTTAGAGGGAATCTGCACCTGCACACCGTCAGCCGTTTTCGCATACACATCTCTGCCACGCTCATGACTGATCTCCGCAGACAGCTTTTCGACTGCTTCATGGAGCGCCGATCTCAGGTCAAAGCCGTCCTCAGCGACAACCATTGTACCGCTGCCGTAGAGCTTATTTCCCTCAACAACTGTACCAAGCACCATATCGGGGTGCTGTTCAAAGTATTTGTTGATCGGCAGTCCGTCCTCAGTCTGCCCAATGTGTACCCAATCGGGAATATCGGACATTTCGGCAACAGATTTGCCTTCATGTTTTTTCAAGAAGATAATATCCGTAGTGACTTCCGTGCCTGCGTTATCCTTAAACGCACCATTCTTGCCACCCGGCAGACGAATAGCACCGATGAAGTCAGCCTTATCAGCCAACATCTGGCGGACACTCTCATCACGCTTATCGAGTGTGCCTGCCGAGGTCACGAATGCCATGATTCCGCCGTCTTTGAGCTTGTCGAGTGCTTCGGCAAAGAAGAAATCGTGCAGTTTCGTGGTATTGTGGACGGTATCACGGAAACCAAGCTCACCGAACGGCACATTTCCGACAGCCACATCAAAGCAGCCGTTCTGAAAACGGTTCTGCTCAAAGCCATGAATAGCAATATCTGCATCAGGATAGAGAGCCTGAGCAATTCTGCCGGACAGCAAGTCGATCTCCACACCGTAGAGCTGAGAGTGTGCCTGCATAGCTTCGGGCATACGTCCAAAAAAGTTTCCGATACCCATTGCAGGCTCTAAGACATTACCGCCGTCAAAGCCAAAATTGCCAAGTGCTTCGTAGATTCCGTCAATAACGGTCGGGCTGGTATAAAACGCATCATTGACCGTTGAACGTGCCTGAGCGTACTCCTGCGGAGTCAGCAGCTCAGAAAGCTCCTTATACTCTGCGGCCCACTTCGGATCGTCCTTGTCAAAAGCCTTAGCCAAAGCACCCCAGCCGACATATTTCGACAGGGTTTCCTTTTCCTCAGCAGTCGCAGGACGCTTCTCCCGTTCAAGTGTTTTCAGCGTTTTGATCGCATCGACATTAGCACGGAATTTCGCCTTTGCACCACCCTCACCGAGAGCATCATCGGTGATCGTGAAGTTTTCGCCCTTATCGGGTGCAGTTACTTCCGTTTCAGGAACATCGACTTCATCAGCAACAAGTTTGACCTCCGGCTCTTTCTCAGCGTGAACAATCTGCTCACGCTCCAAGCTGTCAATGAAATGGAATGACATCAGCATATCGCCGTTATCGAGCCGAGAAGTCAGTTCATCGCCGTCAAAAGTCCAGTTCTTCGCACGGTCAAACTCCATGTGGAGGTCTTTGCCCGTAGGTTCGCCGTTTTCATCGAGCTTTCTGGAAGTAAAACCGCCCAAGGTCAAAAAGGAGAAAATGGTAAAGACGGAACA
>OGIL01001524.1_pt1 | contig 12312 bp, 9 predicted proteins | sample 1571751 | NCBI WGS metagenome assembly OGIL01 (sample SAMEA2581964, study PRJEB24529) | metagenome | biome: Human gut stool | place: China | collected 2011 | reverse complement strand
AAGAAGGAGTTCGGCGGTCTGGTGATCCCCGAAGAAGCCAAGGAGGACATGAAGATCTCTGACCTCGGTGTGCCCGCCTTCTACGGCGTCTTCCCCCTGATCCCCCTGACGCTGGTAGTCGTGTTCAGCTTTGTGGACGGCATAAAGATGGACGTTATCACCGCCCACATCATCTGCTTCTTCCTGTTCTTCATCGTGGACCTAATCGTAAAAAAGGACATGAACCGCCTGCAGGATAACCTGAAAAAGCTGTGGGTCTGGATGGGCAACTACTTCAACAACATCATCGTTCTGATTTCTGTCGCCTCTGTTTTTGCCGAAGCCATCAAGAAACTGAAGGGCATCGACGTTCTGTGCGGCATGCTGTCCCACATCGGCGGCGCCGTGATCATCGTGGCCATTGCGATGGCCGCCATCCAGATCGGCACCGCGCTGCTCACCGGCTCTTCCAACGCTCCCTGGTACGCTTTCGGTTCGATGGGTGCGGATATGGCCGCAACGCTTGGCGTACACAACGGTCTGCTGCTGGTGCCCATGCATCTGACCGGCGGCCTGTCCCGCTGCTTCTCTCCCTTCTGCGGCGCGATGATTGCCGTGTCCGGCATGGTGGAGACAGAGCCGATGGCCCTGTGCAAGCGCAACGCCGTTCCCATGCTGTTCGGCGTGCTGGTCTGCTTTATCGCAACCTTTGTTGTATTCGGACTTTGATTTTTACTCTGTTTTTTGAGGTGAAATGCTATGAGACACAATTTTGACGAGATCATCAACCGGCGAGTCTCCGAGTGCAAGAAGTACGAGGCTGCCTGCTATCCAGAGGACGTGCTCCCGATGTGGATCGCGGATACGGACTTTGCCGTACCGGCAGAAATTTCCGAGGCCATCCAGCAGCGGGCAAAGCACCCCTGCTTCGGCTATCCCATTGAGTCCTTTGAGTTTGAAGAGGCGGCAGCGCGCTGGGAGCGCGTCCGCTTTGGCTGGAACGTGGATCCTCACTGGGTCAAGTACGCCAACGGTGTTCTTCCGTTCTTGATGGACGCCAGCCGAGCCTATTCTTATCCCGGCGACAAGGTGGTCATCTTCTCCCCGTTCTATGAAAACTACAGCGCCGACACGATCCTCTCCGGCGCGGTGCCCATCTATGTGCCGCTCACGCCGCCGTCGTTCACGTTTGACCCCGAAGTGCTCGAGGACGCGTTCCGCCAGCACCCCAAGGCGCTCGTGCTGTGCAACCCCTCGAACCCCTGCGGCAAGGTCTTCACGCGCGAGGAGCTTGAGATCATCGCGGGTCTTGCCAAGAAATATGACGTCTACGTCATCACCGACGAGGTCTACGAGCACATCATTTACGCCCCGCACCAGCACACCTATTTTGCGGCGCTGCCCGACATGTGGGAGCGCACGCTGTCCTGCTCGTCGCTTTCCAAGACCTATTCCATCACCGGCTGGCGCCTTGGCTACATCATCGCCCCGCCGGAGATCATCGACCGCGCGAAGAAGGTCCACGACTTCCTCACCGTCGGCGCGGCGGCGCCCCTACAGGAGGCCATCATCCCCGGTCTCAACTTCGGTCAGGACTACTACGACGCGCTGCAGGCCGAGTACACACACAAAAAGGACCTGTTCTTAAAGGGCCTTGACGACCTCAAGATCGTCCACAATGACCCCGAGGGCGCTTACTACGTGATGCTCGACATCTCGGAGTTCGGCTACGAGAGCGATCTTCAATTCTGCGAGGACCTTGCAAGCAAGGTCGGCGTGGGCGCGGTGCCGGGCTCGAGCTTCTTCCGCGAGCCGGTCAACCACCTCATCCGCCTGCACTTCGCCAAGAAGGACGAAACGCTCACCGACGCGCTGAACCGCCTCGAATCCCTGCGCGAAAAGATCCCTGCCAAGGGTTAAGAAAGGAAATTCGCCATGAACGCCCTGAGAGAAGAGTGCCAGCAGCTTCGCGACGAGCTCATCGCACTGCGGCGGGAATTTCACCGCGCCCCAGAGCTCGGCCTGCACGAATACCACACTGCCGCGCGCATCGAGCGCGAGCTTGACAGGTGCGGCATCCCGCACGAGCGCGTCGGCGAGACCGCCGTTGTCGGCCATTTGACCGGCAGCGGCAATGGAAGCGGCCTTGTCGTGCTGCGCGCGGATATCGACGCCTTACCCATTCAGGAGACGAACGACGTGCCCTACCGCTCGCAAACGCCGGGCATGATGCACGCCTGCGGCCACGACGCGCACACGACGTGTCTTCTCGGCGCGGCAAAGGTTTTGAGCGCACACCGCGCGGACTTTGGTGGCGAGGTGCGCTTCCTCTTCCAGCCCGCCGAGGAGATCGGTCAGGGCGCAAGGCCGCTCATCGCCGCGGGCATGCTGGATGGCGCACAGCGCGTCTTCGGGCTGCACACGGCGTCCGACCTTCCCGCGGGGACCGTCGGCGTCAAGCCGGGGGCCAACAACGCGGGCGTCGACCACTTTATCATCCGCATCCACGGTAAAAGCGCGCACGTCTCCACGCCGCAGCTCGGCGTGGACGCGCTCTATATCGCAAGCGAGCTCGTCGTCGCGCTCCAGTCCATCGTCACGCGCATGACCTCGCCGGTCGAGCCGGTGCTCATCGGCGTGGGCAAGCTGAACGCCGGCACGGCCTACAACGCCGTGGCCGAGACCGCCGTGCTCGAGGGCACGACGCGCATGTTCTCGCCCGAGAGCCGCGCGCACCTTCGCGAAACGATCAACGCCGCGGCCGCACACATCTCCGCCCTTTACGGCGGCACGGCAGAGGTCGAATGGGACGACTTCGCCACGCCGCTCACGAACGACGCCGGTGTGTGCGGGGAGGTCGAGCGCGTCGCCGACGCGCTCGGCATCCCCACGACGGCAAACCGCGCGCTGTCGCTCAGCGGGGACGATTTCGCCGAGTATCTGCTGCAAACGAAGGGCGCTTACGCCTACCTCGGCACGGCAAACCCCAAAAAGCCGCACACCTGCATCTCCAACCACCGCGGCGATTTCGACATCGACGAGGAAACGCTCCCCCTCGGCACAGCGCTCTACGCGGCATACGCGCTGTCCGTCCTTGATCCGCAGTTTGCCAAATAATTGTTTTTTTCGATGAAATCGCCTTAGTCGTGTGCAAATTTCGATTTTACTTTTTGCGTTATTCTATCTAAAATATAGTCCTCGCCACTGTCAGCACAGCGGCGGGGATTTCTTTAGCAAATTTGGAAAAGAGGTTAATTATGAAAAAGCTGTTTTCTCTGCTGCTTTGCGTCGTGATGGTGCTCTCTCTGGTCGCCTGCGGCTCGAAGACTGATGACACGCAGACGCCCGACGAGCCTCAGGACACCGCTCCCGAGCTCTCCGGCACGATGAAGGTCGTCGCCACCGGCGACGTCTACGGTCCCCTGTTCGACGCGTTCACCGCCGACACCGGCGTGGAGGTCGAATGCCTGTCCATGTCCTCCGGCGAGGTGCTCTCCAAGCTCCGCGCCGAGGGCGGCACCCCGTCCGCTGACCTGTGGTTCGGCGGCGGCATCGACGCGTTCATGAGTGCCAAGGACGACGGCCTGCTTGAGCCCGTCACCTTTGACGCGGCCGCCGGGCTCGGCGACGAGTACAAGGATACCGAGGGTTACTGGTATTCCAAGGGCATCACCATTGTCGGCTTCCTGCTCAACAACTCTCTCATGGAGGAGCTGGGTCTGACCGCTCCCGAGAGCTGGGATGACCTGACCGACAGCCAGTATGCCGGCGAGATCGTCATGTCCAACCCTGCCGTCTCCGGCACCAACTACGCCGTGGTCAACGCGCTGCTGCAGGCCAAGGGCGATCAGGGCTGGGACTACTTCGATGCCCTGAATAACAACATCGCCTACTACGGCAAGCGCGGATCCGACCCGAAGAACAAGGTCTCTTCCGGTGAGTTCGCTGTCAGCATCTCCTACATCGACGCCAGCATCGAGCAGGCCGCCGAGGAGAACGACCTGACCATCGTTTACCCCTCTGACGGGATGCCCTGGGTCCCCGAGGGTGTGGCCGTGTTCAAGAACGCTGAAAACGTCGACGCCGCCAAGTACTTCGTCGAGTGGCTCTTCAGCAGCGACGATCATCTCCGTCAGCTCGCCGAGATCGAGCAGAAGAACGGCATCAAGGTCATCAAGCCCTCCATCGAAGGCATTGAGCTGTCCTATGATCCTACGCTCCTCATGACGGAGGACCTGTCCCTGTTCGGTTCCCAGCGCACCGAGATCCTCGATCGCTTTGAGCCCCTGATGGGCGACAAGGCCGCCGCGGAATAAATGAAGTCCGCCGGCGCTATCCAAAAAAATACAGAAAAAAGGGCATCTCACGATGTCCTTTTTTCCCTATGTGAAAACGCGGCCGACAGGCTGATCTTACTTGTCCTGCTCGGGAGCGTGCTGCTGTTCATTCTCTGGCCCATCGCGTGCATCGCGCTGCGGAGCCTGCGCGGCGCGGACGGCGGCGTGAGCTTTGCAATGTTCGGCACTGTTCTGCGCCAATACGGCGAGAGTCTGCGCAACAGCGTATTTGTCGGCGTTTTTACGGCGGTGCTGTCCACTATCCTCTCGCTCTCAGCGGCGCTCGTATGCGCCACGGCGCGCGGGTGGAAGAAGACGCTCTGCATGATCATCATGCTCGTCGCCATGGTGTCGCCGCCGTTCGTCTCGTCGCTTGCCTATATCCAGCTCTACGGGCGGCGCGGGTGGATCACCTACCGCCTGCTGCACCTGAGCCTGAACCCCTACAATCGCTGGGGCGTCATCCTGATGCAGTCGATCTCGTTCGTGCCGCTCAACGCAATGTTTCTCTCCGGCATCCTCGAAAAGCTGGACGAGGGCAGCCTTCGCTCGGCGCGCGACCTCGGCGCATCGGGCGGCGCCATCCTGCGCGATATTGTCCTGCCGCTCATTCGGCCCGCGACGCTCGTGTGCCTGCTGCTCTCGTTCGTCCGCTCGCTCGCGGACTTCGGCACGCCCATCATCATCGGCGGGCGCTTCAGCACGCTGGCCGCGGACATCTATTTGCAAGTCGTTGGATACTCGGACCTTGAAAAGTCCTCGGCAATGAACATGTTCCTGCTCATCCCGTCCATTGTGTTCTTTTTCGTCTACCGCGCGCTGATGCGCCGCTCGGACAGGCTGACCGACGCCAGCCGCACCGCTCAGACAGAGCTTGGCCTTTTGCTGCCGCATTGCGGCGCGATGGGCTGGGGCATGATCGCGCTGAGCACCGTCTTCTTCGTAATGATCGTGCTGCAATACGGCTGCGTGTTCCTCTCGGGCTTTTTGAAGAGCACGAAGGGTGTCTGCTCCTTCACGCTGCAATACTGGGATCAGCTCTGGCGCATCGGCTCGTCGACGATGCTGCGAAGCGTTGAATACGCGCTCATCGTCTCCATCGCCGGCACGGTTTTTGCGATGCTCTTCGCCTATTACATGGACCGCCGGCGCATCATCGGCCGCAGCCTTTTCGACTGCCTGGCGACGCTGCCCTATATGCTGCCGGGCACGTGCTTTGGCATCGGCTACATTCTCGCGTTCAACCACGCGCCGCTCAAGCTGACGGGCACGGCCCTCATCGTGCTGGCCAACATGCTCTTCAAGCAGCTGCCGACCTCCACGAAGATCTGCACCGCGTCGCTCGCGCTCCTACCCGAAGTGCAGGAGCGCTCGGCGCGCGACCTTGGCGCGGGACGGCTCGCTGTGCTGCGCGATGTGGTCTTTCCCGCACTGCGGCCCGCGTTTTTGAGCTGCTTTGTCTATAACTTCACGAGCAGCATGACGACGGCGGGCTCCATCATCTTTCTCATCGACGCCAAGCGTCAGCTGGCCGTTTTCAAGCTCTTTGACGCGGTGTATCAGGGCGATTACGCCCTCGCCTCGCTGATCGCGAGCGTCATCACCGTCATCGTCCTTCTTGTCGAAGGCCTCGCCTTCCTCATCACCCGGAAAGGAGAAAATCGCCGTGTATCTCGAACTTGACCGCTTGAGCAAGCAGTTTGACGGCAAATACGCCGTGCATGACCTCTCCCTCGGCCTGGAAGAGGGCGGACTTTTGTGCATTCTCGGCTCGTCGGGCTGCGGCAAGACGACCACGCTCAACATGATCGGCGGCTTTCTCAAGCCCGACGGCGGCAGGGTGCTCCTCGACGGGCATGACATCACCGCGCTCCCGCCCGAGCGGCGGCCGGTTTCGACCGTTTTCCAGTCCTACGGCCTGTTCCCGCACATGAGCGTGCTGCAAAACGTGACCTACGGGCTCAAATTCCGCGGCTATTCCCGCGCGGAGGCAAAGGAAAAGGGCCGCCGGTACCTGAGTCTCGTTGGCCTTGCCGAGCGCGAGAACGCGCGCATCGGCGAGCTCTCGGGCGGCCAGCAGCAGCGCGTGGCACTCGCCCGCGCGCTCATCGTCGAGCCAAAGCTGTGCCTTCTTGACGAGCCGCTCTCGAACCTCGACGCGGCGCTGCGCGTGCGGATGCGCGGGGAGCTCAAGCGCTTGCAGCGCGAGCTCGGCACCACGATGGTCTTCGTCACACACGATCAGGAGGAGGCGCTCATTCTGGCCGACTCCATCGCCGTGATGAGCGAGGGCGAGCTCTTGCAGCTCGGCTCGGCAGAGGAGGTCTTCCGCCATCCTGCAAACGACTATATCGCGTCATTTCTCGGCCTCAACGACATTGTGTGGAAGGACGACGGCAGCGTACTGAAGGTCATCCGCCACGGAGAAAAGGAGTAAACTTACCATGCTTGTTGATATGCACCTGCACGAATGCACCTACTCGACCGACAGCTTTCTCCACCTGGAGGAGATCGTCTCTATCGCCAGGCAAAAGGGGCTGGACGCGATCTGCATCACGGACCACGACAGCATGGGCCTGCGCGAGCGCGCGGAGGCCTATTCCCGCGAGATCGGCTATCCCATCTTCGTCGGCGTGGAATTTTTCTCGCTCTGGGGCGATATCACCGCCTGGGGGATCGACGGCATCCCCGACCAGCGCGTCAGCGCACAGGACTTTATCGACCTGGTGCGCGAAAAGGACGGTTTCTGCGTCTCCTGCCACCCCTTTCGCAGCAACAATCGCGGGCTGCGCGAGCACCTGCGCGATGTGCACGGTCTTGACGGCGTGGAGGTCCTCAACGGCAGCACGCCGCTTGAGGAGAACCGGACGGCACTGCGCTTCTGCCGCGAGCTGGGGCTCAAGGCCATCGGCGTGAGCGACGCGCACGTGCCGGAGCAGGTGGGAAAATACGTGACATGGCTGCCCGAAACGGTCACAACGCTGCCCGATTTTGTCACCGCGCTGCACACGCTGGAAACGCGTCCCGCCATCTGGACGGGCAGCGGGTACGATGTCGTCACCGAGTTTTGAGATGAATTTTCAGCGGGCTGGGGTATCATGCTCCGGCCCCTTTTTTACATTTCGCTGTGTCATATCCGATATTCATGCAGGAAAGCTGTGGTAATATTTCACAAGAACCCATTCTTCCGTGTAAAAAGATTCTCAAAATTTGGAGAAGTGGAAAATTAGGGATTGACATTTTCCCAGCATGGGAGTATGGTAACGCCAACAATTTCAAACGCCCGATCGCGAGGTCGGGAAGATAGAGGCGCGGCTGACAAAAGTAGCGCGTTCGCACCGGCACAGGAAGCCGGAGCGCGCGAAAGGGGATGCCGCCGAAGTGGAAACGGTTCCTGTGCCGTTTGCCGCTGGTTCGTCGGAGAACATCCGCCGGACTGTCACGTATGTGGAGCGCTATCGAGGTCGGCAAGCTGTTTATCCCCCCCAAGGTGATGACCGGTTTGCCGGATTGCAGTACAGTTGCAGCCGTAAATGCTTCACAAAGCATTTACGGCTTTGTTTTTTGTCTGCATCGGGAGTGCGAAAACCCGAAAAAAGCAGGACTCCCCTGTTTTTGAAAAATCAACCTCATCACAAGAAAGGAAACCACCACCATGAAGCTCAGAACCTTTACCGCCCTCCTGCTGGCGGCCATCATGCTCTTCGCACTCACCGCCTGCGGCAGTCAGGCTGCCGACGATTCCAGCAGCGATCAGCAGCAGGAACAGCAGGACACCAGCACGAACGAAAGCAACGAATTCCGCGTCGGCATGGAGTGCGCTTACGCCCCCAACAACTGGCAGGAAAGCGAAGCGACGGACTCGAACGTCCCCGTTGAAAACGTCGCCGGCACGTATGCCGAGGGTTACGACGTGCAGATCGCCAAGGCCATCGCAGACGGTCTCGGCAAGGAGCTCGTCATTGTCAAGCTCAGCTGGGACGGCCTGATCGACGCGCTCAATCAGGGCCAGATCGACGCCATCATCGCCGGTATGATGGACACCGCCGAGCGCCGCGAATCCATCAACTTCTCCGAGCCCTACCGTGAGACCACCTACGGCCTGATGGTGCTCGCCGATTCCCCGTACTTAAATGCCACCTCCATTCAGGACTTCTCCGGCGCGGCCGTCCTCGGCCAGCAGGGCACGGCGCTTGACGATGTCATCGAGCAGATCGAAGGCGTCGACCACTTAAGCCCCGTCGGCAGCGTGCCCGACATGCTCTCCCGCCTGCAGCAGGGCACCTGCGACGCCATCGTCATCAACGTTGAGAACGCGCAGGGCTACCTCGCTTCCAACCCGAACTTCCGCCTGGTCACCTTCGATGAGGGCAGCGGCTTCACGCTGCCGGCCAAGGGCTCCTGCGTGGGTCTGCGCAAGAGCGACAATGAACTCCTTGATCAGATCAACACCATCCTTTCCGGCATCGACGACGACGCCCGCGCCGCCATGTGGCAGGCAGCCGTCGACGGCCAGCCCCAGTAATATCCCACGCACCGCCGCCGCGTTTTTCACGCGGCGACGGGTACGCGAAGCACTCTAGAGACAACGCGCTTCGCACCATAAAGGAGGAAACACCATGGCAGCACCCACCGCGCCCCGGAAGAACTTCATCACCCGGGATCACCGTTATGTTTATTTAGGCGGAAGTTTCATCGCCCTGCTGGGCCTGAGCATGTTTTATTCCGCTCCCAGCCCGTACAGCTTCATCCCCGCGCAGTCCGTGTTCGGCACGGCGCTCGCGGCGATCTGCTGGTTCTTCCTCGGCGTGAGCGCCATGGCGCTGCTCGTCAAGTGGGCCTATTGGAACAATTACAGCTCCACTATTATGAAGCGCCCCCTCATCGTGCGCGTCAGCCGTTACCTCTCGTATCTCGACGCCGCGGCCTGCGCGCTGCTGGTGCTCGACCGCTTCATTTTAAAGCTCGCCTACATCATCAACGCCGCCATCCATGCCGACAGCAACCCGACCGACACGCTCTCCATGATGGCCTACATGGCGTACAACCAGCGCTCGCTCTTCGCCATCGGCATTTCGTACACGGTGCGCCTCGCGCTCTTCGGCACGGCGATCGCGTTCGTGCTGGCGCTTCTCATGGTCTTCCTCCGCATTCAGGAGCCCGACAAACGTGACAACGACTTTGTGAAGTTCCTCAAGATCGTTGCCAACAAATTCTCCCGCTTCTATATCTTCGTCATCCGCGGCACGCCAATGATGGTGCAGTCGCTCATCCTCTACAACGCGGTGTTCGGCCTCTTCAAGCGCACGGGCATGAGCGTTTCGGACATCAACCGCGTCTGGCCTCTGTTCTTAGCAGGTCTTGTCACCGTTTCCCTCAACTCCACGGCTTACCTTGCCGAGGTGCTGCGCGGCGGCATTCTCGCCGTGGACGCGGGCCAGATGGAGGCCGCGCGCTCGCTCGGCATGACGCACTGGCAGGCCATGCGCAAGGTCGTCTTCCCGCAGGCCATCAAGAACTCGCTTCCCGCCATCGGCAACGAATTCATCATCAACATCAAGGATTCGTCCGTTCTCTGCGTCGTCGGCGTGTCCGATCTGATGTTCATGACCCGCTCGGTCGCCGGTATTTATTATAAAGGTACCGAGTGCTACCTCATCGCCGCCATCGTTTACCTGTTCCTGACGTATCTTTCTTCGCTCCTGCTCAAGGCCATCACGGGAAAGATGACCGCGCCGGACAACACCAAGCGGCACCAGGGCAACCAAACCGTCGATCTGGGGCTTCCCAGCTCGAACTGACAGGAGGGCGCTATGACGAACGATCCCATCATCAAAATCGAACAGCTCGAAAAGTCCTTCGGCGACCTGCACGTGCTCAAGGGCATTGACCTTGAGGTCAACCGCGGAGAGGTCGTGTGCATCATCGGCGCATCCGGCTCTGGCAAATCGACGCTGCTGCGCTGCATCAACTTACTGGAAGAGGCCGACTCGGGCCACATCTGGTTCGACGGGCAGGATTTAATGGACTTAAAGGTCAACCTGAACGCCCTGCGCCAGAAGATCGGCATGGTGTTCCAGGGCTTTAACCTCTTCAACAACAAGTCTGTGCTCGACAACTGCACCCTCGCTCCCATGGACGTCAAGCACATCCCCAAGACGCAGGCCGAGGCCACGGCCATCAAGCACTTAACGACCGTTGGCCTCGCCGACTTCATCCACGCCGACTCCCGCCGCCTCTCCGGCGGGCAGAAGCAGCGCGTCGCCATCGCGCGGGCGCTGTGCATGGAACCGGAGATCATGCTCTTCGATGAACCGACCTCCGCGCTCGACCCCGAGATCGTCGGCGAGGTGCTGGACGTCATGAAAAATCTCGCCCAGCAGGGCATGACGATGGTCGTCGTCACGCACGAGATGGCGTTTGCCAAGGAAGTGAGCGACCGCGTCGTCTTCATGGATCAGGGGGTTATCTTAGAGCAGGGCTCGCCCAAGGAGGTCTTCGGTAACCCCAAGGAGCCGCGCACGCGTGAGTTTCTCAGCCGCTATCTGGAGGATAAAATGGCATGATACAGAAAAAAGTGACCGATTTTTTTGCCCTGGAGGGCAATTATCCCGACTTGGACGGCGAGGGCGCGGCCGCGCGCCTGTCCGCCGCCATCCGGTGCAAGACCATCAACTACTTTGACCACAGCCGGACGGACTACATGGAGTTCGACAAGCTGCACGCGCACATCAAGGCAAGCTACCCCAACATCATGCGCGTGGGCACGTTTGAGCGCATCGGCCACCACGCCGTGCTCATCACCATCCCCGGCAGCGACGCTTCTCTGCGCCCCTGCCTCTACATGTCGCATCAGGACGTCGTTCCCGTTGTTGAGGGCACAGAGCAGGACTGGACGCATCCCGCCTTTTCCGGCGACATCGCGGACGGCTATATCTGGGGCCGCGGCACGCTTGACATCAAAGAGCAGGTCTTCGGCGTGCTGGAGGCCGCGGAATATCTGCTCGCCCGCGGCAAGTCCTTTGCCCGCACGGCGTATCTCGCCTTCGGCGACGACGAGGAGACCATCAACTTAGGCGCGCTCGCCATCGCCGAGCATTTGAAGGCGCAGGGCGTGACGCTCGAATTCGTTCTTGACGAGGGCGGCTGCAAAATTGAGCCCGGCACGGCCTTCGGCGCGCCGGAGACGGCCATTGTCAGCGTGCAGCTGATGGAAAAGGGCTATGCCGATTTGGAGCTCTCCGTCCACAGCATCGGCGGGCATTCGAGCCGCCCCTACGGCGGCACGTCACTTGGGCGTCTCTCCGGTGCGATCGCCGACATCACGCGCGCGCCGTTTGCCGTGCGCCTCAACAGCGCCATGACCGGCGCGTTTGAAACGCTCGCGCCCTATATCACGCAGGAGCCGCTCAAAACGCTCGTGCAGGATGTTGCGGGCAACGCGGACGCCATCGCGGCCTGCTGCATGGGCTCGCCCGACCTCTTCCCGTTTGTCACCACCACTATCGCGCCCACGATGATCCGCGGCGGCAGCGCCGCGTGCAACGTGATGCCGCAGGATATGACCGCGGTCATCAACTTCCGCATTGCCGACGGTGACAGCACCGAGAGCGTCATGGCCCACTGCCGCGAGGCAGTGCAGGACAAAGGCGTTGAGATGCGTTTTTTGCAGGCCAACGACCCCTCCGCCATCGCGCGCCGCGACGGCTACGGCTACCGCACAGTGGTCGAGAGCTTCCAGCGCTACTATCCCGAAGCCGTGTTCATTCCCTCGATGGCCGTGGGCGCGACGGACGCGCACCGCTATGAGGAGATCTGCGACACGTGCCTGCGGTGCAGCCCGTTTATGACCGAGCCCGCGGAGGCCGCCTCCGGCGTGCACGGCACGAACGAGCGTCTTCTCGTCCGCTCGTATTTGCAGGGCATCCGCGTACTCATCGACCTGATGGAGCACGCCAACGTGGAACCGTGAATTTCCTTTCTTTTCAATGAAAAA
>OGIL01001519.1_pt1 | contig 12351 bp, 8 predicted proteins | sample 1571751 | NCBI WGS metagenome assembly OGIL01 (sample SAMEA2581964, study PRJEB24529) | metagenome | biome: Human gut stool | place: China | collected 2011 | reverse complement strand
TGAGCACGAGGTCCTCTTCGGTGAAATCTTCGCCCGCCTCGTACATGATGACATGGAACCGCACCTGGAGCGTACGGCCGAGCATGTAATCTTCGTGGTAATGGAGCGGAGGATCGGTCTGCTTGTCGGGCCAGTAGTGGGTCACGAATAAATTGTTGCTGCCCATAGGAGTAATATCGGCGAGAATCTGCTTCATAGTTGGGCAAATATAACTAATTTTAAAGAGAAACGTCCGATCGGGGTGAATATTTTGCGCTTTACATTATCTTTGCAATATGGCAGTTATCAGATTGACTAAAGAATTTTCGTTCGAGGCGGCTCATGCGCTCGACGGATACGACGGTCCGTGCCGCGAGATTCACGGGCACTCCTACCGTCTGTTTGTAACGGTTAAGGGTACTCCGGCCGAAGATGCGTCCAACCCGAAATGCGGCATGGTGCTGGATTTCGGCGTACTGAAACGGATCGTCAGCGAGGAGATCGTCTCGCATTTCGACCATGCGCTGGTGCTGCGCGCCTCGGAATCCGGGGAGGAATTTTTCCGCGTGCTCGCCGAACGCTTCGGCAATGTGGTTACGGTGGGCTACCAGCCGACGTGCGAGAACATGCTCGGCGATTTCGCCGCCCGCATCGCCGCGCGCCTTCCCGAAGGCGTCGCGCTCCACTCGCTGCGCCTGCACGAGACGGCGACATCGTTCGCCGAGTGGTTCGCCGAGGACAATATGTAAGAAGACAAGCAGGGATTCCGGATGCGGCGGGTTTGTGAAAATGGCCGCAGCGGGGAAAAGGTGACTCTAATTGACGCAACTTATCTGATATGAAAAAACTCTTTCTGGTCGACGCCTATGCGTTGATTTTCAAGTATTACTATGCCTTTTTGGGCCGTCCGATGCGTAACCGCGAGGGGATGAACACCTCCGTGGTGTTCGGCTTCGTGAAGTTCCTGCGCGACATCCAGAAACGCGAAAGGCCCGATCTGTTGGGCGTGGCGTTCGATCCCAAGGGCGGCAGCTTCCGCCGCGACATCTTTCCGGAATACAAGGCCAACCGTTCCGAAACCCCCGAGGACATCCTGCTTTCGATACCCTACGTGAAACGGGTGCTCGACGCGATGTGCATTCCGATTCTCGAAGTGGCGGGTTACGAGGCCGACGACGTGATCGGAACCCTTTCGCAGAAGGGTGTCGAAGCCGGTTACGACGTCTATATGGTGACGCCCGACAAGGATTACGGCCAGCTGGTGCGCGACAACTGCCGCATCTACAAACAGCGGGGCGCCGAGGGCAGCATCGAGATCGTCGACCGCGAGGCCATCCGCGAGAAGTACGGCATCGACGACCCGCAGCTGGTGCGCGACATCCTTGCGCTGTGGGGCGATGCCTCGGACAATATTCCCGGCGTCCCGGGCATCGGCGAGAAGATCGCCTGCAAACTGGTCCGGGAGTGGGGAACCGTGGAAAACATCCTCGATAACGTCTCTAAAATCAAGGGTAAACAAGGTGAGAAGATCGCCGGGTGGGCCGACAACCTGCGGCTGGCCAAGCGCCTGACGACCATCTGCCTCGACGTGCCGATCCCTTTCCGCGAGGAGGACCTCACGGTTTGCGACCCGCATATCGACCAGCTGCGCGGGATCTTCGCCGAATTGGATTTCAAGGCTTTTATGAACGATCTGACGAACCCCGCACCCGCCGAGTCGCTTCCCGAAGGTCCGCGCCAGGAGGCGCAGACCCAGCTGGCGGAGATGGCCCGCGCCAAGTCGGCCGCGGCGAAGAAGGCCGCGCTGGCGGGACAGGGCAATCTGTTCGGCGACCCCGTCGTGCCGCTTCCTGCGGCGCAGGAGGTTCCTGTGGCCGAACTTCAGGCCGAAGCCGAGGCGATACAGTTCCGGACGGCCCAGACGACGCCCCACGAGTACACGCTTGTGGAAACTGCCGCGCAGCTGCGCGAGGTGGTCGCCGCGGTCGGCAGATACCCCGAATTCTGTTTCGACACCGAGACCACGGGTTTCGACATCTTCAACGACCGCATCGTCGGGCTGTCGCTCGCCGTGGAACCGTTCAAAGCGTGGTACGTGCCTTTCCTGGAGAAGGATACGCCCGAGTATGCGGAGATCGTGCGGCCGCTGTTCGAGGATGAGAAGATCGCCAAGATCGGGCAGAACATCAAGTTCGACCTGATGGTGCTGCGCCGGCTGGGCATCACGATCCGGGGCCGCATGTACGACACGATGATCCTCCACTACCTGCTCGATCCCGAGTCGCGCCACAACATGAACGCCCTTGCGGAGAAATACCTCAATTACAAGCCCATCGAGATCGAAACGCTCATCGGCAAAGGCTCGAAGCAGCTGACGATGGACCTTGTGAACGTCGAACGCGTCAAGGAGTACGCCGCCGAGGATGCCGATGTGACGCTGCAACTCAAGCAGGCGCTCTACCCCATGATCGAGCAGATCGGCCTCCAGCACCTCTATTTCGAGATCGAGGAGCCGATGATCGCCGTGCTGGCCGACATCGAGATGGCGGGCGTGAGGATCGACTCCGAAGCGCTGGCGGTCTATGCCGTCGAGTTGAACCGCAAACTCGCGGAACTGGAGGCGGCGATCCGCACCGAGGCGGGCGAACCGAACCTGAACATCAACTCGGCGCGCCAGCTGGGCGAGGTGCTTTTCGGGAAAATGCGCATTGCCGAGAAGCCCAAGATGACCAAGACCAAGCAGTTCTGCACCGACGAGGACTACCTCCAGTCGTTCGCCCGCAAACACCGGATCGTCGATCTGATCCTCGAATACCGGGGCGTGAAGAAACTGCTTTCGACCTATGTCGAGGCGCTGCCCCAGCTGGTCAACCGCTCGACGGGGCGCATCCACACCTCGTTCAACCAGGCCGTGACGGCCACGGGACGCCTTTCGTCGACGAATCCCAATTTGCAGAACATCCCCGTCCGCGACGACATGGGCCGCCGCATCCGCAAGGCGTTCATCCCCTCGGACGACGATCACCTGCTGCTTTCGGCCGATTACAGCCAGGTCGAACTGCGGCTGATGGCCCACCTTTCGGGCGACGAGTCGTTGATCGCGGCCTTCGAGCACGGCGAGGACATCCATGCCGCCACGGCCGCCAAGCTCTTCAACAAAACGCTCGACGAGGTGACCTCCGAAGAACGCCGCCGGGCCAAGACGGCCAATTTCGGCATCATCTACGGCATTTCGGCCTTCGGGTTGAGCCAGCGGCTCGAAATTCCGCGCAAGGAGGCCAAGGAGATCATCGACGGCTATTTCGCCTCCTACCCCGGGGTCAAGAAGTATATGGACAACGTGGTCGAGAAGGCCAAGGAGGAGGGTTTCGTCTCGACGATTTTCGGCCGCCGCCGCTACCTCAACGACATCGCGTCGCACAACGCCATCGCCCGCGGCCTTGCCGAGCGCAACGCCGTGAACGCCCCGATTCAGGGTTCTGCGGCCGACATTATGAAGATCGCCATGATCAACGTTCACCGGCGTTTCGCCGCCGAAGGCATCCGCTCGCGGGTGATCCTGCAAGTGCACGACGAACTGGTGGTCGACATGCTCCGCTCGGAGCAGGAGCGTGTCACGGCGATCGTCACCGAGTGCATGGAGTCCGCCGCGCAGCTCAAGGTCCGGCTGATCGCCGACGCCGGCGTGGGCGGCAACTGGCTGGAAGCGCATTGATTGTGGAAAAGTCACAACCGATGCGCCTTGCGCCTCCATTTCGACAAAACCTCTGAACCTCCCTTTTCAAAGGGAGGCTTTCGGGAATAACTGTTTACAGCCATGATTGAATCACCCTATCAACCTTCGCCCGACCGTTACGACGACGGTATGGTCTACCGGCGCGCCGGGCGCAGCGGCGTGCTGCTGCCGGCCTTTTCGCTGGGTATGTGGCACAATTTCGGCAGCGGGCAGGCCTTCTCCAACGTGCAGCGGATGGCCCATTACGCCTTCGACCGCGGAATCACCCATTTCGACCTTGCGAACAACTATGGGCCGGCGTACGGCACGGCCGAGGAGAATTTCGGCCGTCTGATGGAACGCTCGTTCCGCCCCTACCGCGACGAAATGTTCATCGCGACCAAAGCGGGTTACGACATGTGGCCGGGACCCTACGGCAACTGGGGATCGCGCAAATACCTCACGGCGAGCCTCGACCAAAGCCTGCGCCGCATGAAACTCGATTATGTCGACATCTTCTATTCCCACCGCCACGACCCCGAGACGCCCCTTGAGGAGACCCTCCAGGCATTGGTCGACATCGTCCGCCGGGGCAAGGCGCTCTACGTCGGATTGTCGCGCTACCCGCTCGAAGCGGCGCGTTTCGCCTTCCGCTACCTCGCCGAACGCGACGTTCCGTGCCTGCTTTTTCAGGACCGGTACAATATCTTCAGCCGCCAGCCCGAAACTTCGGGCGTGCTGTCGCTTTCCGCCGCGTCGGGTTCGGGCTTCGTCGCCTTTTCGCCGTTGGCGCAGGGACTGCTGACGGGTCGTTACCTCGACGGCATTCCGCAGGATTCGCGCATGGCGGCGGGTCGTTCGTTGCAGCGCGAGGTGCTGACCGACGCGATGCTGGAACGTCTCCGCGCCCTGAACGACATCGCCCGGCAGCGCGGCCAAACGCTGGCCGAAATGGCGCTGGCATGGCTTCTGCGCGACAAACGCGTTACGTCGGTAATCGTCGGGGCCAGCTCCGCGGCGCAGATCGAAGACAACCTGCGGGCGTTGGAAAACGCCTCCTTCTCCGACGACGAGCTGGCGCGCATTGATGCCCTTTCGCGGGAATGACCCTCTTCCGAAGCCGAAAAAAAAGACCCGATTTCCTGCGAAATCGGGTCTTTCGTGTCATGGGAAGGCGCTGCCGCTTCTGGCCGATGTAGAAAAGGCGGGGATGCGGGCGGCCGCCAGGGCGAAATAGTTTTCGGTCCTGCAAGATAGGTTTTTAAACCGGAACCGTCAAATCCGGACGCATGAAAACGCCGAACCCTGCAACGGGTCCGGCGTTCCGGTGAGGCGTCACCCAACGGGCGTCAGAAGGAGATACCGACGCGGATGCCGAAATTGTTGATGTTGTCCATCGAGTAAGTCAGCACGTCGCCGCTGTTGGTCGAGTAGCTGTAATAGAGCGCTACGTGGAACCCCAGCCGGTAGTCGGGCCTCGGGAATATCGACACGCCGATTTCGGGCGAGAGGTAGAATCCCCAGGTGTCGGTGTACTGCTTGATGATGTAGTAGTAAGATGAAATTTCGGCGTAGTTGGAGCCACGCTTCAGACCCGCATATGGCTGGAATACGCTGTCGGTAAGCCAGTTGTATCGTCCCGTGACACCGAACGGCAGCTGGAACAGCGCGTGTTTCTGGTTGGTCGTCAGCGCCGATCCGTTGCCCAGATCGAGCGTCTGGCGCGAAATGCTCTGGAGGTTGGTCTGGTAGGAGATGAACGGACCGACGGTGATGGCCGGCGTGACGAAGTATCCGCCTTCGAAGTTCATGCCCCAGCCCGAGGCCTTGTCGGCGAAACCGGCGCCCAGAGGCACGCCTACCTGCCAGTCGATGTTGATGTAGGTGTTGGGGAATACCTGCGCTTTGCCCGGCATGGCCGCAGCGAGCATCAAGGCGCAGAAAGCGATGGTTTTGAGGTATTTCGATGTTTTCATAATCGGACGATTTTTTGCTGTTAAACTATTTGGCCAGGTAAGGAGACTGTTCGAATGCCTGCTCGACGGCGGCGATCGTGCGCTGCTGGTTGAGGTCGGCGTCGGAGGTCAGCAGGCCGCCGATGAAGCTGTCCCATACGATAGGCAGTTTCTTGCCGCTCTCCTGGTCGGCCTGGAGGTCCAGCATTTCCATCAGCAGCGAACCGGCCGTGTACCCGTAGTAAACGCTGTAAGGATAGTGCCATCCCACCCAGTGGCCCCAGTAGACGGGAGCCCAGTAGTAGGGATAGTACCACCACCAGTAGGGATAGTCGTAGCCTACGAAGTAGGTCACTTTGCGGACGTAGCTGAGCTGGATGCCCACGCTGGCGGCGTCTTTGTCCTCGGTGCGCGTGTAGCCCGCATCGTCGAGTTTGCCGACCACCGTGCCGATGATCGCCATGGCGTCGGCGTCTTTCCAGTATTCGGTTTTGTCGCTGTTCCCGATGATCAGGATACTGTCGGGAATGTAGTAGGTGTCGATCGCGGCGAAGTCGGTGCCGGTATCGTGGGCGGTGTAGACCAGATAATCCCGGTGAAGGTCCGATGTCGAAGGCTCCTTCTGACACGCGCAGAACGCAACTGCAATGAGTGCGAACGCAAAGTAACGTAATTTTTTGACGTTCATGGTTGTTTAATTTTTTTGGTTTGCTGTCCCGACCATCGTTTCAAATTCCGTTCCCCGCGCGCGGGTTTCCCGGCGCAGGGCCCGAATCGCGTATAAAGAAGCCGTTTTCATGACACGGAGAACCCGATCCCCGCGTAAACGGCACACTGATAGCCGGTTGTCAAAACCGGTCCAGATCTGACAACCCGTATGAAACAGCCACTATGAAAGAATCCCCGCCGCAAATGGGCGATCCGTAAGAAATCCGGTCAGAGGCCGATGCGCCGAACCCGGTTTTCGAAATCGCTGCGCGAGCCGAGCGCCGAATTGCGGAGTTTGGTGCGATAGGTATAAACCGTTGCCGAAGCGCAGTTCAGAAAACTGGCGATGCAACCGCTGTCGGTGATCCCCAGCCGCATGACGGCCAGGATGCGCAGTTCGGTCGAAAGAGCCCCGTCCGAACGCACCGGAAAACGCGCCGGCTCTTCGAGCAACTCGTTGACCCGCTCTACGAAGTCGGGGAAGATGCCGAGGAACGTTTCGTCGAAGATGCGGTAGAAGTCGCGGTAATTGCGGTCCACATCCGAAGGCGACCGCAGTTTGCGCATCAGGGCCTCCGTACCGTCGGTTTTGGCGGTTTTTCGCAATTCCATCCGGTATTCGTCGACCCGGCCGATGTAATGCGTGGCGAGCTGCATGTAGCGGAACACATAACTGTCTTTGATCTTGTTGGCATCGCGCAGATGGTCGTTCACGATCCGGAACTGTTCGTTGCGTTCGTGAAGCCGCCTGTTGACTTCGTAAATCAGGGAGGTGTTGCGCCTCAGCCGCCGGTGCTGGCGCTGCGTGTGGAACAGCAGCAGGGCTATGATCACCAGCAGAAGCAGGAAAACGCTGACCATGACCGTCAGGATGCGGCTGCGGGAGTTGATGCTGTAAACCACGGCCTGATTGATGATCATCTCGGCCTGGCTCGAATGGAAGATGCGCGTGTTGTAGTTGCACGAAAGCATATCGGCGACCGTGCACTGAATGTAGCGGGCCGCACGCTCCATGTCCTTCTCCTCGAACATCATCAGCGCCAGTTCGTACAGGGAGAGGTACTCCCGGACGGGGGTTCGCAGGTCGTTCACCGCGGCGCGGGCGAGCCAGTATTTGCGCTGCTCGCGGTCGCCGAGGGTTTCGTATACGTTGGCTATGTTGTACGCCACGCGGGCCAGTGTCCGCGAACTCTGCCGGGGGTTGTAAAGCGGCAGCAGCACATCGAGCGCCTCGTCGCAACGCTGCTGCGACAGCAGGTCGATGGCCCGCAGCCGCTGGCGTGTGACGTACGAGTGTCCGTCGAAGCCGATGCGCACGCGCCGTATCCGGGCGAGTGTGTCGGCATAGGCCCTGCTGCGGGATTCGGAGGTGTTCTGCGAGGCGAGACGCCCGTAGACGACCATCTGCTGAGTGTAGTAGTTCGCACGCATCCGCTTGGTGATGCCTGCGGTATCGAGCGACCGAATCCGGTCGTAAGCGTCTTCGATGTTGTTGCGGCCGATCAGGACGGATATGTCGCAGGTGGTGGACAGAAACTTCATGTCCCGGCGGCCCGTGTGCTCGGCAAGGTCGTACATCAGGGCGACGTAACGGGCCGCCGTGTCGATGTTGTAAGTGATATAGGAATCGAACAGCCGATTGGCCGTCCTCCACCGCATCGTGTCGTCGGACGCGGTGCATAGTTCCCTCCGCAGCGAGTCTACTCGCCGTTCGAAACGTACCGCATAGAGGCCCTTACTTTCGATGACCTGATCCAACTGGTCGAGTATCTGTTCGTTATCACTCTCATGACAGGCACAAAGCAGAACCATACAGATCACAAAAACGAGGGGGGGGAGAACATGATCAACTTTTTCATCGGGACGCTTGTTCAAATATACAAATTTACAAAAAAAGACGAATCCCGCACCGTTTTCCGGCGGAGATTCGTCGCACGTTCCGGTCTTCGGCGGCCGGATCAACCGATGATTTCGATCTTCACCTCCCGGCGGATGTCAGCCGCGGGGACCTCTATCACATGGCATTTCAGCTTTTCATCGAACACAGGCTTCACGCTGCGGCCGCCGACCTTCGCTCTTTCGATCTTCCCGGCGGCGGGGAGCTGAAGCCGGTAGGCGCGTTTGACGACCTGACCTTCGTAAGAGCCTGCGGTGGGACGTACCGTTACGGTCGTCACCCGCCCCGTCCGGCGGTAATTGAGCTGCGTGGTCGCATACGCGCCCTGTTCGTAATCGCGGGTCACTCCGTCGTCCTCGTAGAGCGTATAGGTGTTGTCGGCATCGCCGGCCGAGGGGTAGACGCGCATGACGAGCGTCGTGAGCGGCGTCGAGGCCGGCCGCGGCGTATAGGGCTGCATGGGCAGCACCCAGCCTCCCCGGACGTAGAGCGGAAACTCTTCGAGCGGCTTGGATATTTCGCACTCCCGGCCGCCGTCGAAGCGTTCGTGGGTGAAGAAGTCGTACCAGACATCCTCTCCGGGGAACCACACCCGCTGCGAAGCGACCTTGTCGGGGCCCGTGCCGGGCGAGGCGATGGGAGCGGCGAGCAGCAGGTCCCCGAAAAGGAACTCCTGCTCGTTGCAGTACGCGCGTTCGTCGCCGCCGTATTCGATATACATCGGGCGGTTCAGCGGCACCATCGTCGAATGGGTCTGCCAGACGCTGCTGTAAACGTAGGGCATCAGCTCCGAGCGCATGTGGTACATGCGGCGCATGGCGGCGGTTTCGCGTTCGCCGCTGATCCACGGACGGCGGTCGAGCCGCGCATCCTTGGTCGAGTGCACGCGCAGGGCGGCCGACAAGGCTCCGAACTGCGTCCAGCGCACGGTAAGTTCGGGATTGGGGTCGCCGCGGAATCCGCCGATGTCGTGCGCCCAATAGTAGCAGCCCGCATTGCCGCTGGCGGCCGTGAGCTTGACCTCGAAAGCCAGCATCTCCCAGTTGGCCTGCGCGTCGCCCGAGAACTGGATGGGATGGCGGTGGTCGCCCCACCCGGCCCAACGGCTGTAACCCGCGCCGCGCAGTCCTTTCCGCTCCGTTTCGCGGTAGTAAAGTTCGTTGATCCACTGCAACGAGGTGGAACGGTATCCCCGCACCTCGGGATAGAGGTAGTTCTGCTGCCAGTCGAGCCACCAGAAATCGACGCCCATATCCTCGGTGGTGTGATGGGCGTGTTTGAAGAAGGTCTCCATGTATTTGCGGTCGCCCAGGTCGAAAAGGAGCGGTTTGGCCGGATCGGCCCCCATATCCTTCATAAAGGCGCCGTACATCTCCTCGTGGGGACGGATGCCGTCGTGCGGATGGTCGTTGAGCGACACGGTCACGCCGCGGCGGTGCACCTCGGCGATCAGCGCTTCGGGATCGGGAATGCGTTCGCGCTCCCAGGTATAGCCCGTCCAACTGCGGCTGCCGGCATGACCGGTGCCGGTTCGGGCCGTGTAGGTGTGCCAGCCCATGTCGAAGACGAGGTTGTCGAGCGGGAAGTCGTTCTGCTCGTAGCCGTCGATGATCGAGAGGAACTCCTCGGAGGTGTAGTCCCAGTAGCGGCAGTACCAGACGCCGTGGATGTATTTGCGGGTCATCGGAACCCGTCCGCCGATGGCTCCCAGGTCGGCCAGCGCGGCCTTGTAGTCGTTGCCGTAGACGAAGCAGTACTGGTCCTGCACATGGCTGCGGGTGTCGCGCGGGCGGAGCCATCCATCGACCAGCAGGTCGGAGCGTTCGTCGTCGATCACGTACCAGCCGTCGCGGCTCAGCAACCCGTCCTGCATGGGGATTTCACCGGTGACGCGGTCGAGGGTTTCGACCGGACCGCCGAGGTTGTTGCGGAAGATGCAGCGGTTGGTGAACTTCTTTTCCTTGCCGTTGAGCTTGTAGTAGGCCGCGAAGTTGTGCAGTCCGAACGGGAAGCCGTCGTGCTCGTAGACGATACGCAGGGCCTCGGTCGTGATCTCGTAGCGGTCGCCGCCCAGCGCCCGCACCTCGAACCGGTCCGCGGGAAGCAGGTTCGAACGGTCGTAGGCGAAGATCGTGGGATCGTCGATGAATTTGCCGTCGCGGGCGAATTCCAGCCGGAAGAGCGTCGGCGTGATGAGCGTCAGGCGGTTCTCGCCGAAGACGAGCGGATTCCCTGATGGCTGTGCGACGGCCGAAAGTCCGCAGCTCAGCAAGAGCAGAAGTGTCGGGAAAAATTTTTTCATGGATTGAAAAACAGTTGAAAAATTCTCCGCACCGTTCATTCCGACGATGCGGAGAGGGGATTCGATTCTTCGTAATGGGTTCTATTCGTTCCGGATACTCTCGGTATAGACGTTTCCGTAGGGGTCGGACGCCTTTACCGTGACTTCGCTCCACGTCGCGGACGACGGTTCGTAATAGAACATGTGGTCGTTGTTCGTCTCCGGTTCGGCCGTCGGGCGGTGCTCGGGTTTGGTGTCGCCGTACATGAAGTCGTAGGCCCGGCGGTCCATCTCGTATTTCAGGTTCGATCCGGAGGGCAGGGTCGTCCAGGCGGCATCGTCCTCCCGGACCTCGACCGTCCAGGTGGAGTGCCAGTTGAAGATGTTGAAGATCAGCCCGTCGCGGTATTGCTCGGACACCGCCTGCCCGGGACCGTAGAGGTACATCTGGTACTCCTTGGGATAGGCCGTACCCTTATAATACCAGTTTGCGATCCGGTTGCCCTCGATCTCGTAGACCGCATAGCCCCGGGGGCTGCCGTCGTTGCACAGCTCCTCGCCGTTCCAGTAGGCGCCCATCACGGCGCCGAGCGTGTTCTCCTCGATGGTTTCGGAGATCGTCGTGGTGTAGTTGTTGTGCGAGTGTCCCGAAAGGATGCGGACATTGTATCCGTCGAGCAGGGCGTAGAGCTCCCGGTAGTTGGCGATGTGGCTCGTGGGGCGGTTGCGGCGCGAGGTGGCGATATGCACTCCTATGATGATGAGTTTGTCTTTGGGCACGTGTTTCAGGTCCTGTTCCAGCCATGCCATCTGCGCCTCGGTGATTTCGGCGGTGTAGTTGGAAGAGCCGGTGTAGAGCACGTCGTCGAGCACGACGAAGTGGCAGTCGCCGATGTTGTACGAATAATAGGTGGGGCCGAACGCCGCACGGAAACTGTGGTCGGCCTCCGTGTCCATGCCGATGGCCTTGTCGTGGTCGTGGTTGCCGATCACCTGGAAGACGGGTACGCCGATCTTCCGGATCTGCTCCTTGTAGACGCTGTGGAAAGGCATGTTGTCCCACACCAGGTCGCCCAGCGAAATGCCGTAGACCGGTTTGTCCAGCTGCTGTACGTAGGGCACCAGCAGGGGCAGCACCTCTTTTTCGAGCATCACGACCTCGTCGTCGCGGCCGATCTGCACGTCGGCCAGCGCCAGCAGGGTGAACCGCTCCTTTTTGCCGGTGCGTTCGAGCGTGAAACTGCGCTGCACAACGTCGTTGTCGCCCAAGGCGATCTTCTTATAGATCTTCGGCATGCCGTTCTCCACCGGGATCTCGCAGTCGGCGGGCACCGAGACGAACACGAACGGAGTGCTCTTCTTCACGCGCATCTGGTAGACCCCCTGCGCATCGGTGGTCGTTACGGTGAAGCCGTCGCTCACAACCGCGCCTTCGATCGGATTCTTGCCGTCGGTCACGCGGCCCACGAGGTTCATGCCGGGTTCGGGGGCGATGTCAACCTTTTCGTAAAGGCCGCCGAGTATTTGGGCGCCTTCGTCTTCGGAGCAGGCCGTGAACCCTCCGGCGAGCAGGACTATCAGCAGGTATTTGAACAGGTGTTTGATCATTGTTCGGTTTTTTTGTTTGGTTTATGAAAAGGCCGGATTTCTCCCCGGACACCCTCGGTCATCCGGGGAAAAGCGGCGTTCTACTCTTCGGCCGTACCTCCGTACCCCGGATTCTGCTTGATCAGGTTGTTGGCCGATATGGCCGAGTTGGGAATCGGGAAGCGGTTCATGTTCTTGTCATTCGAGGGGGTGTGGTCCCACCACGACT
>OGIL01001508.1_pt1 | contig 12445 bp, 9 predicted proteins | sample 1571751 | NCBI WGS metagenome assembly OGIL01 (sample SAMEA2581964, study PRJEB24529) | metagenome | biome: Human gut stool | place: China | collected 2011 | reverse complement strand
GCGGACATGATATTTTTCACAGATGAAATCCACCGCGTTTTTCGTATTGACATAGCGGATCTTTACCCGGTTCTCCAAAGTAATCGCCTGATTGCGGTTGACATCCGCCTGACGGATCTCTCTTGTGGAATCCTGGTAACGGATCAAAATAAACGCGCCCGCTCCCACAGCTGCAAATCCCATAATGGTGAAAACCAGCTGCAGATCCCTGTTCAGATACCAGGAAAGTATTCCCACAAAAGCAAACAACGTAATAAACACAGCTAACAGATAGCACGCTGCGGTACGGGTTACTTTCTGTACCTTTGCGGAATCTGACCGTTGCATGGACCATTCCAGTTTTTTTCCTTCCAGATATGCCATATTTCTCTTGATCGCATCCAGATCTGCCTCATTGGCTTTCAGCCGGCGGATCACTCCCGGAAGATTCTCTTCTTCCTCCTGCATCTGCGCAAACTGCGTATCTGTCAGCCGGCGTTTGGTTTTCAGAAAATCGGTTCTTTGCTTTTCCAGCTTTGCGACCTGTGTGGCACACTCAAGAATCGGTTTACGCTCTGCGTCCGTCAGGTCTTCGAGAATCTGAATATCTGTCAGATAATTTGTCACCAGCTGATATTCCGATTTACTGTCTTCCATATCCTTAGACGCCTGAATCATCTGCTTACACAAATCCACTACATATTTCTTTGCCTGCGCCGCGTCCGACAGATTCAATTCTTTTACAATGTTTTTTGTCTCAAGTTTTGCATACTCGCTCTGATCATATTGTGAGAAACTTCCTGTCTCACTTTCCTTGTTCTTTTTTCTATGAAATAAATTTGAAAAAATCATATGTTATACCTTGCAGCTCCTTCGATACTCTTTCTTCCACTGAACAATCACATCCATTACTTCTTTCTTTGCCTTCGCCTTTTGGACACCCCCGGTCCGCTGCGCTAATTCTTCCAGATGGGATTCAAACTGTTCGAGTTTTTCGCTCTTACATGCGATGGAAATTTCATTTCTGATTTCCTGCTGCTTTCTCTCCTCCACCTGATATTTTTTTGCAATTTCCGCAAACGCTTCCTCATCATGCCGGCAGCGGCAGCACATCAGGCACTCCCGGAGAGATTCCTTTTGTTTATTAAATGCATATGCCTTCTCAAAGCAGCGCCCCGCCTCTTCAAACAAAAAGAGACGTGCATACGCCGTTCCGAGGTTATGCCAGATATTTCCCCGCAGAACCTCACCGGTTTCTTTCGTATCTGCTTCGTCTAACAGATGTTTATACCGGTAAATAGCTGCCAGATATTTTTCCTTCTCCATCAGCTGGTCTGCCCGGATCTTGTCACGCTCAAAATCCGACTTCTGTTCCATCTGCCGGACCGCAAAAACGATCTCCTGCATTTCTTTCATGGTGCAGTATGCCGTATCCTGCAATATGGCAAAAACAAAATCGGACAATTTTCCTTCCGTGCGGATATTCTCCCTGAGTTTTTGTGCGAGTTCGACACGATGCATCTGTTTTTCCACCCATGTACATAAACTCTCGCACATGAAGGAATGATCTAAAAGATACACATTTCCGGAAATATAATAGCTGAGTTCTTCCATGGAATATATGTTTATCCCGGTTTCCTCTATATAATAGGGCAGAGCCGCAATTGTTTCATGACAAAGTAATAATTCACCCATACGTTTATCCCATCATTATGATACTTTTCCATGCCCGGCCGGTAGCCGGGAAAAATTCACCAAATCCCAGATCCCGGATTTCCACTTCAATCTTATCATTTGCCACCGGACTGGCCGTAATCCGGAGTCTTGTCGTGCGGTCCGGACGAACCGGAAGATCCTCAAGTTCCACCGTCTGTATCTGGGGAGTACTGCTGCTTGGAAGCTGCTTTAAAAATTCCACCTGCGGCGTGCCGCTTAGGATCACCTCACATGTATTTTTTATCTCAAACCAGTTTTTCCCGGCACTGACAAGATTTAAAACCTTCTTTTTTTCTTTTTCCACGACACTTAAACTCAGATTAAATTTCATCTCGTTTTCGCCCATGTAAATGAATGGCCAGTTTTCTCCCATTTCACGGATGCGGGCCATATAGCATGCCCCTTTGGAAAAAAGATTCTGTCCCAGAAACGCGCGCCGTCCCCGGCAGAGAACTGCCAGTGACTGTTTCATCCATTCTCCGTCAAACCCGTCCCCGACCAGATAAACCGAAGATACCGGACGGTTTGCAAAACAGTTAGTCAGAAGCCTTGCAAACGCCTCATCTTTCTCCTCTCCCAGTTCCTGTGCCCCGGTTGCGTGAATCGTGATCATCTGCGGCTTCGTATGCATATCCCTCGAAAGGTCATAGGAACTGACGGCATTCTTCCCGCAGGAAAACAAAAACACATCGTGCATCCACAAAGATTTCTCCTGGTTCATGGCAAACGCATAGAAACTCTCTTTGTCATCGATCACCGCAAATGTTTCCTGCGACAATCCTAAAAGTTCTGCCACATGCCGGAAAATGCCGATCAACTCTTTCGTCAGATGATCCACCGTCAGGACAATTCCGGTCACATGCGAAGTATTTCCCAGTTTCTGCGGAAGTTCAATCACTTTTTTAATAAACAGTGCCAGCAGATCTACTGCATCATAACTCTCTTTTGCAATGGTAATCACTTCCGATGCAGCGGCACGGCGAAGAAGGGAATCCACACAAATCACCTCACTGGTTTTTGCCATCCTTCCGGCATCTTCCCCATAATACCACATGCCGACATTTTTGCGTCGGGCAAGCAGCGTGGGAATCCGGTAATTTTCACTGCCGGCAATCGTGCTGACCGTCTCCGGTTCTTCCATATTCGGTTGCATATAACTTACCATGGCATACGAGTCGTTCAGTTCGATGCCAAGATAACAGGTATTGGCTTCCATCTCTTCTCCCATCCTGCTTACAAAAGCTTAAATACTTTTTTCGTCACCTCATCATATCCTGCGTACTGTTTCATCGTCTGAAACATGGAAACTTCATCGGATAAAGTCTCTGAAATCAGCATCTGGTTGATCAGATTGTACCTGCTTTCATCTTTCTGTGCATAGATATCGTTACAGGTCAGACGATTGCTTTCCGTCGAGACGACCTTATTTTTATATTCTTCGGTGATGTAATACTGGATCTCCTCCCCGAAAAATACCACAAATGTTTCCACAAAAATACCGGCATAGACATTCGGCATATCCACTTCGTGAAACTGCTCCCCGTCCTCATCCCGGCTGTAGTGCAGCACGACATGTTTCTTTTGATTTGTCCGGTGTTCCACATAAATTTTGTCATACAGATGATATTTCTGTACCAGCCGCCGGTCCAGTCTTTTATAAAATGAAAAATTCATATTTCTTCCGGTGAACTCTGCCAGCAGCACATCTGCGGCTTCATACTGTGCCTCCTGCAGAGAGGACATCCCGGAAAACGATTTGAGCAGGGCAAGTTTACAGGCATCATTTAGTTTCTTTCCGCTCTGATACCGTCTCCGTATTATGGCAAGGATTTGTTTTGGCAGCGCGGCTTCTTTTACAAAATAGTTCTGCGCAAATACCGTAATGACCGCAAGAACAATCAGTTCCTGCCCACCGCTTTCATAATAATGCGCAAATACCTCCAGTGCCTGCATAAGATCCATATCCGTATACAGCATCTGCTCAAGAATCCGTTCTTCCAGATCTCTTGTCCGAAGTTCAAAATCCTGTGCTGCTCTCCATAAACGAAGCATGGTCTCAACCGGTCCGGAATAAAAATCACTCAGATACTGTAGAATCCTGTCATTGTATTTTTTGTTTAAAAACGCACTTGTACACAAAAGCAGCAGTTCCTCGTCCTGCTCCCTCTCTTCCATCGCATCCAGCAGATAGGTGGCAACTGCAACCTTTGCCGATGATCCGATCTGATCCAACCCATATTCCTGCATCTGTTCATACAACCGGTCATACATCCGCCAGTCCGCAAGGGATTCCATCATATACTGACGCACCGCCTGCGGCATCTGCTCATAATCTGCCTGTTCCAGATATTGTTCCACCAGGGGTTTTTGCTCTTTTTTCTGATAATAACGCACAATCTCCCTGGAAAAATACGACTGGTATTCCGTATCCAGTTCCTGTGCAAACAGCACTCTCCGGAAAAATTTTTCCTCTTTGGCATCAAACCTATGATGATCCGGCTTTTCCCCAAAATGGGAAACAATATACGGAAGTTCCTCCGGTGCCAGTGCCGTACATTTCTCCAGATACGATCCGGCATCCATCAGGGGATCCAGCCGGTACGGGACACTGTGGATATATCTTTGGCCTTTCCCATCTTCAAACAAAATGGCATATTCCCTGCAGAAAAGGGACACGTAGGCACATCCGTTTACAATCGGAACGATCTGCGGATCTTTCATCTGCTTCTGGTATACAATCGCGCGGACCATATGCGGCTGCATAATTACCAGCTTATGCGCAAACAGAATATTGGAAAGACATTTTGCAAGTTCTTCATTCACCAGCCCCAGTTCGAGCATGTCCTCATAAACCACCGCCAGATTATCGTCCACATGTTCCTGCTCGATCTGTTCCATGGCAAAACGGCTCATCACCCGGCGATACTGTTCATAAATTTCCGGTTCGCTTTCCTTTGACGCAATGATATTGTTGTAAAGAATTGCCATCTTCCGATAGGGAAGATTACTGTCATACTGAAAGTACATCCGGATAATTTTCGGAACCGATGCAATCTCCCGTTCATCCAGTGACATCAGATAAGCCTCGTATAATCCGGTAATCCGAAGTTCAAGCCCGATTCCCTTTTCATACCAGTGGTGAAATTTTGTATCAAACTGCTGGGTTCTTATCAGGTAACTGCAGATCTGTCCCACATATTCCGGTTTTTCCTCTGTCCCGTAAGCTGCCTGCATCAGTTCAAAATGAACCGGATGAAATCCCTGATTCATTTCCACCACTTCAAAAATCTGTGCTGCCAGTTCCTTTGTCAGAACCTGGTGACGGATTGCCCAGCGCAGAATCCGCACTTCAAATCTTCCCAGTTTTGTGAGCAGATACGGGTCATGGCTGATCAGATCGTATGCCTCCAGATACAGGTACGGGGAAACACAGCCACTCATCACCCAGTGCGCAATTGCACGCAGTTTGTGCGCACTGTTGTTGTAATATTCCTCTTCCAGAAACGAAAGAATCCAGAATAACAAAGCAGAATCCGGATTTTCATGAAAAATCATTTCAATCTCATGCGTCATGCGGTCCACATATGCCGGTTCCCGTTCCAGAAGTGTCATAATATAAAGATAATACCCCCACTCCGGTGTATGGTGATCGGGCCATTCCCGTTTAAATTCCTCAAGAATCCACTCCGCTTCCTGTTTCTGGTGATTGATCACCAGTGCCTGTGCTTTCATCAGCGGATACATCACCTGATCCGGAAGCATGGCATGCAGCTGGTTTAAACGTTCTACCGACTCATTTGCCCACACACCTGTCACAATTTTTTTCAGGCGGAATGCCTCATACAGTTCTACCAGCCCGGACTGACATTCCCTGATTTTGGCATGTTCTTTTTGTTCTTTGGACTTTTGTTTTTCCCCTTTGTGCGCATAAATCTCCAGAACCTTTGTCTCATATACCGAGGAAAAAGTAATTTTGGCATAATTGTTTCCGGCATGCATCCGGTCATAGTCCACGATGTATTTCAGGACAAACGTACTCCCCAGAAAATCCTCCGAAGTAATCTGCGTCTGTGCCGGCTGTACAAACGCGGCATCGGAGGTGATGGCAAGTTCCAAATATCCCCATTCGCTCTTTTTGATTTCGATCTTCTGCTGCTGGCTTTCGGTAAGCGCATCAAACCGGCAGTCTGTCTCAGAAATTGTAAAATGGATCTGTTCTTTTCTGCCGGCTGCCACCAAAAATTCTTCCAGATTCTGCGACGATGGTTTTGCCGCAAGAATCCCCTGATAGTACATCTTTTCTTTTGTCTCTTTTGCTTTTAGAATATTGGGAAAACTCTTGTGATAAAAGAGCTGATATGCTTCCTGCCAGTTTTCCTTTGCAAGTGCCGTAAAATCCGAAAGACTGCGAATCGCACCTGTGGCAGTCTGCGCATATAAACGGGATATGGATACACAAAAAGAAAGGCTGTGTACACTCTGATTGCAAAGAATCACAAACGCACCCTTTTCCTCCTGCCCCTCAACGAGACCCTTACTATGAAACTGATACCGAATCCGTATATTTTCGCCTTCAAACTGGGGAGTCAGGCACTCCATCCTTGGGTGGGTGGAGTAGACAATGCCCCTCACCGGAATATGGTTTTCACTGGTAATTTCAAATTCCCCGGTATATTCCTGTCCTTCTGTAACCGTAAGAAACAGTTCCTCGTCCGAAATAGAAAGTGAAGGCTGATCCGATTCGAATTTTCCTGCGGCTATCTGCCTGATTCTCTTCTGCACATCCACACCTGCTTTTCTACTAGTATGTCTTTTATTATATACGATTCCTTATATGCATGCAAGAACCAGCCCCACTTTTACGCCCTCGAAAAACGGGCATGGATCATGCGGCATCTCGCAGAAATCCACTCAACAATCAGACTCAGATACCGAAGAACCGGTTCCGTAATAATTGCAAAAATTACCATCAGCATTTCACACTGTTTGGAAATTCCCGTAATTCCGAAAAAGCTTCCGCCAAACAGCATGCAAAGAATCCATCCTGCAATCACGCCGACCAGCATTACAATATGTCCGGTATTCATCGGTCTTGCAATGCGGTGCAGAATCATAAAACCAACAATTGCAACCAGAATGGTACATGATGTAGACAGACAATCCAGATCTACCTGAAATTCCCGGCAGAAAATCACCAGACCACTTACTACGATAAAATCCGTCAGTCCTGCCGGAAGTGCCCGCACGAGTACGTTTGTCAGGAAATGTCCGCGGATCAGCTCCTTATTCGGCTCCAGTGCCAGAACAAACGACGGAATACCAATCGTAAACATACTGATCAGCGATACCTGTGATGGTTCCAGTGGATAATCCAGCATCAGAATCACGGAGAAAATGGCAAGCAGCATGGAGAAAATATTTTTTACAATATACAATGCGGCGGTCCGCTCAATGTTGTTTACCACACGGCGTCCCTCTGCAACCACCGACGGCATTCTGGAAAAATCGGAATCTAAAAGTACCAGCTGTGCCACATTAGAAGCGGCTTCGCTGCCGGAGGCCATCGCCACGCTGCAGTCTGCATCTTTAAGTGCCAGCACATCATTTACACCATCTCCGGTCATGGCAACCGTTTTTTTATGTTCTTTCAGTGCCTGTACCAGCATCCGCTTCTGGCTCGGGGTCACACGGCCGAATACCGTATATTCTTCCACCGCGCGATAATAATCTTCTTTTTCTTTCAGAGTCGATGCATCGACAAAACGCTCCGCACCCACAATCCCCGCCTCTGCCGCAATGACGGAAACCGTCAGCGGATTGTCACCGGAAATCACCTTGATATCAACATCATTTTCCGCAAAATAAGTAAAGGTTTCCTTTGCCCCTTTGCGGATCGGATTGGCAAGCATCACAAAACAAAGCGGAAGTACCGGCTCTGTCAGCGGTTTCCGGTCAAGCGTCCCTTCATATTGCGCAAATACAAGCACACGGTAGCCTTTGCTGCTGTAGGTGGCAATCTGTTCCTGATACTGGGCAAACTGCCCCCGCAGAACAAATTCCGGTGCTCCGATCACATAAGATTTCCCATCGTTCATCACGGCTCCGGAATACTTTGTTTCCGAAGAAAACGAATACACTTCCCTTGCCCGCATACCACTTCCGTTTGAGAAATGCGCTTTGAGTGCTTCCATCGTCGCATTGTCTTTTTCCTGCGCTGCCACAAAATCTGCCAGCAGCTGGGAAATTTCCAGCTGATCTGCCCCATCCAGAACAGAAAAATCATAGACATGCATCCCCGGCTCGGTGATCGTGCCTGTTTTATCCACACAAAGAACATTGACTCTCGCCAGCGTCTCAATACATTTCATATCGTGGATCAATACCTTCTTCTGTGCCAGCCGCACGGAACTGACCGCAAGTGCCACACTTGTCAGCAGATACAGTCCCTCCGGAATCATTCCGATGATAGCCGCCACCATACCGGTGATACTGTCATGAAACGTTCCCTCATTGTAAATAAACGACTGCACGAACAGGGCAATCCCGATCGGGATGATAATAATTCCCATCACCATGATCAGATAATTCAGGGAGCGGATCATTTCTGACTGCTCTCCCTTTTTGCTTTTCGTCGCCTGCAGGGTCAGCTTTGAAATATAAGAATCTTTTCCGACCTTCTCAAGACGTGCACATGCCTTTCCGGATACCACAAAACTTCCGGAAAGCAGGGAATCCCCCTCCCGTTTTTCAATTTCATCCGACTCTCCGGTGATCAGGGATTCGTTCACCTGCAGTTCTCCGGATACCACTTTCGCATCCGCCGGAATCTGGCTTCCCGCCGAAAATTCCACAATATCATCCAGCACCAGCTGATCTGCCGGAATCTCCTGCCTCTTTCCGTCACGGATTACAACTGCATGCGGTGCATTCAGAATGGATAATTTATCCAGCACCTTTTTGGAGTGTACCTCCTGGATAATACCAATACAGGTATTTGCCACAATAATCGGAAGAAACAGCATATCCGACCATGCACCCACAATAGCAAGCAAAACCGCAATCACAGCAAATACAAGATTAAAATATGTGCAGACATTTGAACGCACAATTTCCGAGACCGACAACGTGGAAGACTCTACTTTATAGTTGTTTTCTCCCTGTGCAAACCTTCTTTTTACCTGCTCTGCAGACAGCCCGGACTGTGGATCTGCTGCAATTCGTTCCATTCTGACTCTGTTTTCCTGTTCCATGATAATAATTCCATCCGCTTCCTATGTATTTTTGTTAAATTTTCAGATAAAATTATTATAACCGATTCTTTCACAAAAGTTGTCCATTTTCCAAATATTTTTCAAACATTTAACAATTGTTTATAAATAATGCCGTAGCATGAGTTTCTGATCCCTGATCACCTATACCATTTTTACCACCCAGACGTTGCTTCGTACCATGCAGTATCCGATCACGACCTTGATCAGCTCCGTGGCCTGTACCAGAAAATAAACACTTACAATTCCAAGTCCCGTGCCGTGTGCCAGCAAAAATGCAACCGGCACAACAACCACCCAGGTAAACACCGAATCAAATAAAAACGTAACCATCGTTTTTCCACCGGAACGAAGCGTAAAATAAGACGCATGACTAAACGAACAAAACGGCATGATCAGCGCAGAAACGGCGATAAACTTTGTAGCCAGATCCTTAATTTCCGCTGTCGTATTGTAAATATCAGGGAAAAATCCCCCCACAAGAAACATGATTGCTGCCATAATCACACAGCAGAAGACACTGAAAACAATCATCTTGTTGTCTGCGTCTTTTGCCTTTTCCAGTTCTCCGGCTCCCAAATACTGTCCCACAACAATACTGATACACGCTCCCAACTGTATATAGACAATGTTAAACAAATTGGTAATCGTCGTGGCAATATTCAGCCCTGCCACCACATCAAGTCCGCGCACAGAATAGCACTGGGTCACGGTGGTCATGCCCGCCGCCCATAAAACCTCATTGAACATCAGGGGAAGCCCTTTGATCAGTATCGTTTTCAGTTCGCTCACCGGGATTCCAAATCCGCGATAAGCCCCTTCCAGATACCGGTTCTTCTCCCGGTTTCTATGTGCCCAGAGGACAACAATAACCGCTTCCACATACCGGGCAATCACAGTGGCAAGTGCCGCCCCTGTCACCCCAAGTTCCGGAAATGGTCCCACACCAAAAATCAACAGATAATCCAGCACTGCATTGGTTCCCACCGCCACAAAACTTGCCAGCATCGGAACGAGCGTCTGTCCCGTTTCTTTTATATTGGTGGCATATGCCTGGTTCACTGCAAACGGAACCAGTCCCACCAGCATAATCACCAGATACTGCTTTCCATATTGAAGTGCCACATCGGTTGCTCCATTTCCCGCAGTATCCGTCAGATACAGGGAAATCAGATCCGATCCCTTCGTAAGCAGCAGCAACATGGTAAGTCCTGACACAAGCAGCGTCGCATAAAGCTTAAAACGAAACGAATGCATATGTCCCCTGTGATCTCCATTGCCAAAATACTGCGCACCAAAAATACTTGCCGCCGACACCGCTCCAAAAATTGCCAGATTGTACACAAAAATCAGCTGGTTTACGATTGCAACACCGGACATCTGTTCCGTTCCCAGCTGCCCCACCATAATGTTGTCCAAAAAGCTGACCAGATTCGTGATGGCATTCTGCAGGATCATTGGCACTGCCAGCAATAAATAATGGCGGTAAAACGCACGATCCCCCATATACTTCTTTTTAAATTTTTTCCAATAACTCATTAAAAACCTCTTTCATATTATTTTTCAATCCTCTTTTCGAAATCCCTGGTTTAAAAATTCATTCCATTTCGCATTTGTATTCTCCCATTCATGCTTCTGCATAATCCGGTTCCGGTCACTTAGAATTGCCAGCATCTCGTCCACGATTTCCGCCATCGGAAGTTTCCTGTAATGTGACAAATAGCCAAGCATCCTCTGTGCCGTCCAGTCTGTGTTCAGATTCAGTGAAATCTGCTCGCAAAACTCCTGTGGAAAGCCACGGTTCAGGAGAGTGTTATATAATTCCATTGATTTTTGTGTTCTGGGTTTCATGTCTTCTCCATTCTGCAGTAATCTTTTACGTCAATTCAATTAAAAACATCTCGTACAGATCATCCTCTCCCTGCAACAGCGGCGAATTCTCGCCGCCTCCATTCGTGGAGCGACGCATTGCTGCGTAAGAATCCTCACCGGCAGAGACCAGATCCATAGCGGAAAAGGTGCATCCATGCTCCTGTGCAATACGGCAGAATGCGGAAACCGGATTTTTCATTTCCCGCGTGGCTAACAACGCCTGCGCAAGTTCCGGATTGGAGCGAGCCCTGACTTTTAAATTTTCCAATTCATCATATATGTTCATCGTGTTTTCCTTTCTCATCCATCTGTAACCTTGTTATATCACACATCTTTCCTGCCTATTCTTTTAAACTCACAAAAAATGCTCTCCTGCCGGTCAGATTACCTCTGCGCCAAATGGCATCAGGGATAACTTTGCAATTTTGAAAAACTGCTTTCCAAAGTATGTTTCCTAATATGCTCATATCAATACTCCTTTTCTATCTCACCATCTATTCCATACATTTTCTTGAATTCATCAAGATCCGCCTGACTTTTAATCAGCATAACCTCTTCGATCTTACCTGTATGGATGTCCTTAAAACCGGCAACCTGCTCACCGTTACAGATGCTTGCCTTAATTACCGGCTTCTTGTTTTCTTTATCATAAGTCTTTATAACTGTCTTTTTCTTAAATAATCCCACTCTGAGCACCTTCTTTTGCTTTTGCCATCTGTATGAGTTTTTCAAAAGACTGAGCAAAGCGTACATCATCTTCCTCTGTACGCTTTCTTGGTCCCTTCATATGATTCTTATGCGAGCTGCGTCTTGCCTTCTTGTTAAGATGCCGCTCCATAAGCATCTGGTCAATATTCTCATTCGTGTACCACTTGCCGGATTGGTGAATAGCATATGCACCTTTTCCAAGTGCCATAGCAGCCACACCATAGTCCTGTGTAACTACAATATCACCTTTTTTGCAATTATTTACCAAAATAATATCTACAGAGTCTGCACCTCTATCCACCATAACTACCTTTGAATATTCTGGCTCCAATATGTGACTTGTATCGCATAAAAGTGTTACTGGCACATTATGTTTTTGAGCAACACTTTCCACCGGATATATAACAGGACAAGCATCTGCATCAACAAGAATTTCCATAAAAATCACCCATTATTTTTTAATTTGTTTATCAGTTCAATTTCACTTTTGCTTAATTGAGCATTTTCAAGCAATTCTGGACGTTTATTAAATGTTCTTATTACAGACTGCTCTCTACGCCATTTATCTACATTTGCGTGATGACCACTTAAAAGCACATCAGGTACTTTTTTGCCCATAAATTCAACCGGTCTTGTATACTGTGGATATTCAACTAATCCGTCTGAAAAAGTTTCATTTTCGTAGCTTTCTGCCTTATTTAATACACCATTTATAAGTCTTGAAACAGCATCTACAACTATCATTGCTCCCAATTCCCCACCAGTGAGAACATAATCGCCTACAGATATTTCCTCTGTCACGATTTCTTCCAAAACTCTTTCATCTACGCCCTCATAATGACCACAAAGTATCACCATATCTTCAAAATGAGAAAGCTCTACAGCCTTATTTTGATTAAAAG
>OGIL01001504.1_pt1 | contig 12460 bp, 7 predicted proteins | sample 1571751 | NCBI WGS metagenome assembly OGIL01 (sample SAMEA2581964, study PRJEB24529) | metagenome | biome: Human gut stool | place: China | collected 2011 | reverse complement strand
ATTTGCATCAACAAACAGCAGGGCGATGTAATCGGCAAAGAAATACAGCAGTATCAGCGCACCCACGCTGTAAACCGCACCGATAATGCCTGCTGCACGGATTCCTTTTCCAAGGCCCTTTAATTTGCCCGCACCGACATTCTGCCCGCCGTAGGTTGCCATAGTGGAACCGAGCGCATCAAATGGACAGCACGTAAATGTAAAAATCTTACTGCCGGCGGTCATCGCCGCTACATACGTTGCACCGAGCGTATTGACGGCGGTCTGCAAAATAACACTGCCGATTGCCGTAATTGAATACTGAAGCCCCATTGGAATCCCGTTCATGCAGAGATTGATCATATACCGTTTTCCCGCCCTGCGGTCCTTTGCCGAAAGCTTTAAAACCTCGTAGCGTTTATTCATATAAATCAGACAGGCAACACCCGATACAAGCTGTGAAATATCGGTTGCCACAGCTGCTCCCGCGACACCGATTTTAAGTCCCTGAATCAATACAAAATCCAGAATAATATTTAACACTGCCGAAAACACCAGAAAGATGACCGGTGTCTTGCTGTCGCCCAGCGCACGGATAATGCTGGATACAATATTATATAAAAATACGGTCGGAATTCCGGCAAAAATAATGACAATGTACGCATACGCATATTCATAAATGCTCTCCGGCGTGCGCATTACCGTCAGAATATTCCGGCAGAAAAAGACGGAAAGCACCGTCAGCACAATCGAAAACACAACGCTTAATAAATAGCCGTTGTATACATATCGCCTGAGCTGTTCATATTTCTGCGCACCAAACTGCTGTGCCACGGGAATGGCAAATCCACCACACACGCCCATGCAGAAACCAATAATCATAAAGTTAATACTGCTTGTTGCACCGACACCTGCCAGCGCATCAACCCCCAGTGTTTTTCCTACAATCATGGTATCCACCAGATTATAAAACTGCTGGAACAGCATACCAAACAGCATAGGTATGGAAAATCCCAGAATCAGCTTCATCGGTGAACCCTCTGTCATATTCTTCGTCATGAGAAACCTCCGTAATTACTTGATAAACACATTCTGTACAGAATCATCAGCTGTTTTGTTCAATACACCGGATAAATGCTTCTCCGTACCGCGCAAATTTATTTTCACCGACACCGTTGACATCAAGCATTTCCTGCTGTGTATGCGGCATTTTATGACACATGTCAATCAGTGTCTTATCCGAAAAGATAATGTACGGCGGTAAATTTTCTTCTCTTGCAAGTGTCAGACGCAGCTGCTTTAACGCACCAAAAAGTGCAAGCTGCTTTGGCGAAAGTGCATCGGTTACACGGCTTTTTGCCGTTTTGACCTTTGCCTCTGTCATTTTTTCCGTCCGTTCTGACCAGCGGATTGAAAAAGAAGCGTTCTCATCTAAAAGTTCTTCGCATGTTTTATCCAGCTTGATTATTCTATAGATGTCCGGTGTTTCTGTCAAGTACCCTTTTAAAAGCAGTTCTTCTGCAACCGCCTTTAGCTGCGCTTCGCTTGTTTTGCTCTGGATTCCGAAGGTTTCATAGCGGCTGACACCGTAGCTTTTTAACTTTGCGGTATTTGAACCTCTTAAAATGCCCATAATTACTCCCATTCCATACCGCTGTCCGCTCTCCCGGATACAGGCAATCATATCCCTGCAAAGCACCGTAACGTCTTTTTCTTCAAAGGAAGCATTGCAGTTGCCGCAGTTGCCACATTCCCTGCGGTTTGTATACTCCCCGAAGTAATTGAGCATATATTCCCGCAGACATTCTTTGGTTGCACAGTAAAAACGCATTTTATTTAAACGACGGATATCATTTTCTCTGATAACATCTAAATCGTCCTGCGTAAATTCAGTATTCTGCCCTTTCTGTTCAATCAGAAATTCATGAATGACCACATCCTGCGGCGAATAAAACAAAATACACTCAGCAGGCTCTCCGTCACGTCCGGCACGCCCCGCCTCCTGATAATAATTCTCAATACACGCGGGCATATTGTAATGCAGGACAAAACGCACGTTGGATTTGTCAATGCCCATGCCGAATGCGTTGGTCGCCACAATCACCTGCGCCCTGTCGTAGATAAAATCCTCCTGGCTTTCTTTGCGGGTGTCATTGTCCAGACCCGCATGATAGCGCGCCGCAGCAATGCGGTTTTTACGCAGCATCAGATATACATTGTCCACATTTTTTCTTGTAGAACAATAGATAATACCGCTCTCGCCCTTGTGTTTTGCTAGATAATCCAGAATTTCGGCATCCTTCTGCTTTGTTTTGCGCACTTCAAAATACAGATTTTTCCTGTCAAATCCGGTGATTAATACTTCCGGATTCTGCAGTCCTAAAATACACTGGATATCTTCTTTAACCGTCTGCGTTGCCGTTGCCGTAAATGCACTGACAACGGGACGTTTCGGAAATCGCTTTATCAGATTGACAATTTTTAGATAGCTCGGTCTGAAATCCTGTCCCCACTGGGAAATACAGTGCGCTTCATCGACTGTAATCATGGAAATATCGGCATTCATGACAAATTCCAGAAAGCGGTCGGTTTCAAGGCGTTCCGGTGCAACATATACAATTTTATACCGCCCGCACATTGCATTGTAGAGTGCCTTTGTAATCTGTGTTTCCGTCAGGGCGCTGTTTATATATGCCGCATGGATTCCGGCATCGTTTAATGCTTTCACCTGGTCAATCATCAGGGAAATAAGCGGCGATACCACTACCGTAATTTCCGGAAACATCAGCGCCGGAACCTGATAGCAGATCGATTTTGCCGAGCCGGTCGGCATAATGCCCAGTACGTCCTGCCCCCGCAGAATCGCATCAATAATTTTTTCCTGGCCTTCCCTGAAACTGTCGTAACCAAATACCTTCTTTAATACTTCTAGTTTTTCCAAAATCTTCCTCATTCTGCCGCAAGGGCGGCTTTTACTTCGTCTGTAATCTGTGCGCCGCCATTTTCCTGCCATGACCGCACAAAGATATCAAAATATTCCGGCGGTTCTTCGCCGCAGATGATTTTTAAATAGGCTTCTTTTTCATTTTCCTTTAATTTCCACCACTCCGACTTCATGGTTTTAGTGGTTTTAAAATACAAGGACGGTACTGTAATCACTGAGCCTTCCCGGATTGCCTCACACGCTTTAATCCGTGTCATATACGCCGCCCACGCATCGGTTCCTGCAGATTCTTTATTTTCCATATAATTTTTACACGCAGTATAATAAGACTTTTCAAGCAGCTTTAAATCGTCTTCCTGCTTTTCGCCGGAAAAAACTGCCGCAATATCCTCATAGCACAGCTCCAGCGCATTGTTATAATCCACATTGATTGCCAGCGGTCTTGCCGTGGGTTCTACATTTAACTGATAATATTTTTCAAATTCTTCGGACGAATCACACTCATAGCGGATTTTGTCAAACATTACACTGATCATCTTCGCGGCAATTTCAGGGTGTTCGTAACCCTTCCTTACAACCACATATTTATATGCCGGATTCTGGCTGTGATACGAGGTATTGCCCTGCGCATCCGTCGCTATCAGATACGGCTGCCAGTCCGGCTTTTCAGACTGCTCTACAGCACTGACCGCAGATGCCAGCGGATTATTTGCCGCCCACCACGGTCCGAAAAACGAGCCGCATTTTCCCTGTTCTATTATTTCAATCAGATTCGATGTTGTATGTATCAAAAAATTTTTTTCAAGGATTCCTTCATTATAAAGTGTATGCACATATGAAAGCGCCGCTTTGGCTTCGTCTGTCACCGAACCGTATACCACCTCGCCGTCATCATCTGTAATCCACTGCTTTGGGTATGCTCCATAAGAAGCAAAAATCAAATCAAGCAGATATTCACTGCTGTAGCCGCACTCGCCTGCAATCTGTGTATCACAGACCAGTCCCACGGTTTCTTCCCCACCCATTTGATTATCTATAAACTGACGTACAATTTCAACCACATCTTCTATGGTCTGCGGTGCGGAAAGCCCCAGCGTATCCATCCAGTCTTTCCGCAGCCACACAAGGTTCGGTCCGTCCGTAATATTCGTTTCGGGCAATGCCATAATTTTACCGTCAAATGTCACGCTGTCTATCAGGTCTTCGCCGTAGCTGGCATACATTTCACGTATTCTGTCACTGATACAGTTCTGATACGATACCGTCAGGTCTTCTATCATATCATTTTCGATAAGCGTTTCCAAGTCCTCATAATTGCTCACAAGCATAATATCCGGCAGTTCATTCATTGCAATCGCCATGCTCACGTTGGTATCATACTGCTTATCGGTTTCTTCAAAAACATCCCTGTTCTGGACATTAATCACTTCCTTAATATACCGCGTATACGCATTGTCTTCATACGTATCCCCCGCCGGCATATTGGAATTATTTGTGCTTATCATCTTTCCCAGTGTATACACAACCGTTTCGGGATACGCGCCAAACGGCGACGATACCGCAGCCTGCATCTGCTCTGCATATTCCTGCCGCGAGGACAAAACACGATTAGCCGGGCTGTTACACCCGGCTAAAATCCCGCCCGCAGCTCCCGCCGCCAGCAGACACAAACAAAATTTTTTAAATCCTTTTATCATTCCACACACTCCAAAACCGAGTCATCCTCTGCAAAAAGCCCTGTCACGTCACTCTCTCGCAGGCATTTCACAGAAATCAGCCGCCAAACCTTCCGTCTACACAGGCTATTTCACAAAGATAAGCCGAAGTTAAGCGACAGCGGTGAGGCGTTCTTTGTGAGACACCCACGCCGCAACCGTCACAGGCTTTTTGCAGAGATAAGCCGAAGTCAAGTAACACGTTGAGGCGTTCTCTGCAAAAAGCCCTGACACTACCCTTTGACCGCTCCCGACATGCTCTCATTATAACACTTCTGCATGAAAATGAACAGCACTGCAATCGGAATTGAGATGCAGACTGCTCCTGCGGCAAAACAGGTGTACCAGCTGTCTACATATTCCTTTTCAAGCATCTGCCACAGACCAATTGCCACCGTATAATAATCGGCATTGGCGCGGCAGATTACTCTTGCAAAGATGAAATCCACCCATGGTGCGATAAAGGTCGTCAGCACCGTGTATACTATAATTGGCTTACTCAGCGGTATAGTGATTTTTGTAAACACCTGCCATTTGGTAGCACCATCCAACATAGCCGCTTCATCAATCGTTTTTGGAATTGTGTCAAAAAATCCTTTTGCAATATAAAACTGGATTCCGGACGAACCGGAGTATACCAGTATCAGTGCCACACGAATCATGGAGCCTTCTGAAAGTCCAACTGCTTTTAAAATATAGTAAACCGCAATCATCGCCATAAATCCCGGAAACAGTCCGAGTATCATTGCAATATTCATCATCGGCTTTCTTAAACGGAAGCGCAGGCGCGACATACAATATGCCACGGACAATACAAAAAATGTTGAAATAATGCAGGAACAGATTGCAATAAACAGCGTATTGCCAAACATTCTCGGAAAATTTAAAATTCCGGTATCCGTAAATAATTTGATATAATTGTCAAACGTATATTTTTTCGGAAAAAATGACGAGGTATAAGCACCTTTCTGTGCGCGGAAGCTTGTAAGGATAATCCAGAACAGCGGACTGACCCAGATAATTGCAAGCACGCTTAAAAACAGATGCACCAGTATATTGTTGATTTTCTTTTTTCGTTTCATTGAAATCCCTCCTCGTCTTTATAGGATTTCGTCCGTCTGTATACAAGCAGCGAACCGATTGCCAAAAATACAAAGGTCATAATTCCGATAACGGCACCCAGATTGTAATACTGGTAATCCACCGTCATCTTATACAGCCATGTAACCAAAAGGTCTGTTTTGCCCGCGGTATTGCCTGACAGCACCGGGTCGCCCTTTGTTAAAAGATAAACAATGTTGAAATTATTGATATTTGCCGTGAATGTCGTAATCAGATATGGTGTTGTCACAAACAGCATATACGGCAATGTAATTTTAAAGAAACGGATTACCGGACCGGCACCATCCACTTCTGCCGCTTCGTAAAGCTCCAGTGGGATATTCTGTAGAATTCCCGTAACCTGCATCATCGTATATGGAATACCAATCCACAGATTAACAACGATTACCGTTATTCTCGCCCATGCGACGTTAGAGAAAAACGGCAGGGACTTCTGAATCCAGCCCGCATTTTTTAACATTACATTGATAATGCCATCCTGACTAAGCATACTGCGCATAACAAGCAGGGACACGAACTGAGGAATAGCAATCGACAAAATAAAAATCAGCCGCCAGAAGCCTTTGATTTTTGTTCCTTTCCTATTAATAAGCAATGCCAGCAGCATGCCTAAGATGTAATTTAAACCTGTTGCAAATACCGCCCAGACAATTGTCCAGCCAAGCACAGACCAGAATGTTTTTCCGAACGTTCCGCTCACATCAAACATCTGCCGGAAATTTTCCAGCCCCACCCAGTCAAACAGAACAAGATGGCTGTTTACTTTGCTGTAATTTGTAAACGCCATGGCTATCATAAATATCAGCGGCAGAATCGTAAAAATCAAAATGCCGCCAACCGGCAGTGTCAGAAGCAGTTTGTGCAGATTTTTATCAAACAGGGACTTAATGTCCTCTGCAAATGTTGTCACCGGCTTATTTTTTTCAATACAGACCTGTGCCTGATACGCACTTTTTACTGCACCTGCCCACACACAGATAAATGCGGCACAAATAAATAAAACTGCAATGCCATAAAGTAAAATTAACAGGGAGTTATCTCCCTGAACATATTCATAGACGCCCAGTGTTTCATTCCACACTTCTCCCTGTTCTTTTTCACCAAGGCCCGGCAGTGCCAGAAGGCACTGCCAGCCATAGGCTGCCATAAAGAATAGGAAAGCTGCTTCTGTGAAAAGGAATAAGATTCCTTTGATAAATTGTTTTCTGAGGATATTGCCAAGTCCCATCACAATTGCTGAACTTCTTGTGAGCCAATCTCCCTTTTTGAACGCATTAACCAATTCCATACGCAACCTCCAAACGCTGTGTGCGTTTTATTTCTATTTTACAATTGATGTATTAATCAGTTTGTAAAACTCTTCTGTCTTTTCTGCAGCATTATCCAGTGTAATTTCTCCGTTAACAATGGATTTACTGAAATTCTGTGCCGGTGTCCAGTAATCATTCATACCAGTTACCGTCGGCTGGATAACAGCAGTATTGTTAAAGGTATTATTCTGTGCAGTTACAAGCACATCGGATTTAACCGGCTCTACTGCCAGCAGTTCTGTGTTACAAGGAATTACACTACGTAAATCATAATGGGACTGCTGTGCTTCCTTACCACCTAAATACTTTGCAAGTGCAACGGCAATCTGCTGGTATTTACAGTTTGGATTCACGGCAACTGCTTTAGAACCTGCAAATGCCTTTAACTGCTTATCCGTACCGCCAATCTTGACTTTCGGAAGCTGTACGGCACCAAAATTATCACCCAAAATTTCTTTTACATTCTTATAATCCCATGAACCTGAAAAATAAGCTGCAACACTGCCGTCACGCAGACCTGCGATTCCGACACCGCCTGCATCGTTTACAAAATTCGGATTGTTGACCATAGATACCATTGCTTTCGTTGCATTTGTACCCTTATCACCTGAAATATCAATTCCTGCTGCATTATCTTTTCCGTCTTTACCAAAATATACACAGTCATTTGCAAGGAAGAATGATGACATATACCAGCCTTCTGTGATATTAAATGCAACCTTGTCCTTTGCAAGCATTGTATCCAGACTCTTCACGTCGCTGTCTGTAAATTTGCTCTTATCGTAATACATAAACCAGGTGTTGGTTGTAAATGGTACACCGTAAACTGCTCCGTCTACCGTAACGGAATCTACAATTGCCTGTGAGTTTGTACTCTTTACGTAATCTGCCGTTTCACCGCCAAGCTTTGCTATTGCCTTCGCATCAATTAATGTCTGTAACTGGTCATTTGCAAAGAAATATACGTCGGCTGAATTACTCGGATCCTGCGGAACGGTCTTTCCGGCATCCTGTTCGGAGCAGACACCGTATTCAAATGTAAGATCCCATTCCGGATGTTCTGTGTTGAATTTTTCACACATCGTCTGAAGCCATTTGCCATTCTCGTCTGCCTGATCTTCTGCGCAGCCCCATACGGTAATCGTTGTACTGATTTTTTCAGCCTCTGTGCTTTTCCCCGTATCGGTACTGCCGCCTGTGCCTCCACAGCCTGTCAATGCTGTTACCCCAAGTGCCGCTGCTAAAAATGCGGCTGTCATTCTTCTTTTTTTCATAAAACCCTCCATTCCCCTGCTGTTTTCCTTTAAAACAGCAGAAACATTTTTGATAGTTTTATTATATTAGGTGTTGGAATTTTTTAAAATATCAGATATTTTAGATTCATGTTGATTTTTATTGACGTTTATAAAAAAAGACAGGCACCCTATTCCATGTGCCTGCCGCTTTCTATTACTCTTTAAAACGGATAAATCCGTAGCTTTCCAGATTTCTCATATACTGCACCAGCCGGTTGTAAAGCGGTTCTGCTTTTTCGCCAAAATGCGCTTTCACCTGTTCTGCAATATCGTATACCGTATTCTTTCCGTCCATTAACGGCCAGATAAAATTCCCCATTTCATCCAGATGAATCTGGGAAATCCGCGGCTTTTTAAAAACCACCTGGGCAATTTTGTTAAATACGCCTTTATTTTCCACGTAAACCGTAACTGCACCATTATCTGACACCGTATAGGAATACTGCTCATGATGCACCGGTATAAAATCCAGATAATTTCTTAAATCTTTTTTACTTGTTTTCTTTGCCATTCTTACTCCAAAGTGAGAACTTCAGGATGCACAGAATCATAACAACCATTAATACAATGCCGCCAACAATTCCGGTTGTAAAGCTGCCTGATAAATCAATCTTACCGGCTACGTTGATAACTGCGAGGATTGCAAGAAGGATACCTACAAGCCCCTCACCGGCAATCATACCGGAGCAGAATAAGATTCCACTGTTTGCATCTTTATTTTCTTCCTTATCAGCCTTCTTCTTGTCAACGAACCAGCGGATAACACCACCAATCATAATTGTTGCGCTTAATTCCAGTGGCAGATATAAACCGATTGCTACAGGAAGTACGGAAATTCCAAGAATTTCAACAACGATTGCAATAAATACACCGATGAATACCAGCGCCCAAGGAAGATTTCCTTCCATAACACCTTCGATAATCATCTTCATTAAAGTTGCCTGTGGTGCTGCAAGCTCTGTTGTACCAAATCCCCATGCAGAATCCAATAATACAAGAACGCCCCCGATAGTAACTGCTGAAACAACTGCACCGATTAATTCACCGATCTGCTGTTTCTTCGGGGTTGCACCAAGGATATAACCTGTCTTTAAATCCTGTGAAGTATCACCGGCCATTGCTGCGATGATACAGATAACAGAACCGATTGCAATAGCACCCTTCATGCCGTGTACACCTGTATCTCCTGTCACCTTTAAGCAGAGTGTAGAAAATAACAGGGTTGCAATTGCCATACCGGATACCGGATTGTTACTGCTTCCGACGATACCAACCATTCTGGATGAAACCGTTGCAAAGAAGAAACCGAATAATGCAATAATAACTGCTCCGAGCGGAGATACCGGAATTTCCGGTAACAGCCAGATTGCAATAATCATGATTAATACACCGATACCGATTACACGCATATCAAGGTCTGCTTCTGTACGAACAGTGCTGTTGCTGTTTCCTGCCCCCTTCATGCCCTTGATTGCATCTGCAAATGTTCTTACAATTAACGGAAGGGATTTAATTAAACTGATGATACCACCTGCAGCTACGGCACCTGCACCGATGTATCGGATATAACTGCTCCAGATTGCGGAAGCACCGCCTGCAGCATACATATCAGCAATCGTCTTTGTTCCCGGATAAAGGATTGTGGAACCGCCAAATGTAATGATTGCCGGAATGAGTACAAACCATCCGATTAAACCGCCGGCAAACATATAAGAAGCGATCTTTGGTCCACAGATATAACCTACACCAAGCAATGCCGGATATACTTCTGCTGAAAGCTCTGTCTTGAATGCCTTGAGTGGTACTGTAATAACGCTTGGAATCACTTTGAGTCCATCGACTACAAACTTAAATAAAGCAGCAAGTCCCATACCTGCAAATACAGACTTCGCACTTGCGCCGCCTTCTTCACCGGCTAAAAGAACTTCTGCACAGGCTGTACCTTCCGGATACGGAAGCACACCATGTTCTTTTACAATCAGTGCATTTCTTAACGGCACCATAAATAACACACCTAAGATACCGCCGAATAATGCGATTAATGAAATAGTAATCAGGCTTGGAGCCTCTGTAATACCTTCCTTTGACCATAAAAACAATACAGGAAGTGTAAAGATTGCTCCTGCTGCCAGTGATTCACCGGCAGAACCGATTGTCTGTACCATGTTACTTTCAAGGATTGAATCCTTTTTCATAATGACGCGGATAACGCCCATGGAAATAACTGCTGCCGGAATAGAAGCAGATACAGTCATTCCGACACGCAGACCAAGGTACGCGTTGGCTGCGCCGAAACTAATTGCCAGAAGGACACCCATAATCACAGATGTCACTGTAAACTCAGGCGTAATTTTGTCAGCCGGGATATACGGCTTAAATTCGTCTTTCTTCATTAGAAACCTCCAAAAATTTAGTGTGTTACTATGTTAACACACTATTATAAAAAAGAAAAGCAGATTATTTATCCAATTAAAGCAATAAAGCTATTTTTTTACTGATTTTCTTTATTTTGAAAAGTTTTTTTATACTGCATGTAAATTTTTTAAAGAAACGTCCAAAATCGGAGCGGAATGGGTCAGCGCACCGCTTGAAATATAATCCACGCCGATATCTGTCAGACGTGCCACGTTTTCTAACGTAACGTTGCCGGAACACTCTGTTTCTGCCCTGCCGTCAATAATACGGACTGCTTCTTTCATCATTTCCGGTGTCATATTATCCAGCATGATAATATCTGCGCCCGCTTCTACCGCTTCGCGTACCATATCCAGATTTTCGACTTCCACTTCAATCTTTCTGACAAACGGCGCATATTCCTTTGCCATAGTTACGGCTTCTTTGACACCGCCTGCGGCTCCGATGTGGTTATCCTTTAACAAAACACCGTCCGATAAGTTGTAACGGTGGTTGCTGCCGCCGCCAACGCGGACAGCGTACTTTTCAAAAATGCGGTTGTTGGGGCTGGTCTTACGGGTGTCCAGCAGGGTGATGCCGGTTCCCTCCAGCAGGGCAGACAGCTGATGGGTATAGGTGGCAATGCCGCTCATTCGCTGCAGGTAGTTCAGCGCAACGCGCTCACCGGAAAGCAGGGCGCGTATATCGCCCGTAACAACGGCCAGCTTCTGGCCGGGCTGTACGGTATCGCCGTCCCGGCAGAAGAATTCCACCTTGGCGCCGGGGTCCAGCAGCGTAAAGACGCGAGCATAGACCGCCAGACCGGCAACAATGCCGTCCTCCTTGGCAATCAGATCCACGGTGCCGGGGCAGGCGTGGGGCATGACGGCGTTTGTGGAAACGTCCTCCTCCGGAATATCCTCCCGCAGCGCTTGCAGCAGCAGCGGGTCTATATGCAGCAGCTGGGTGATCTCATTCATGGTTTTTACTCCTCTCAATAGCGGTCAGAACCTCCTGCCGATACGCGGCAAACAGCGGTTCCTGTTCACGGTATGGGGCCAAATCGGGCTTATCGCCTGTAAAGACAGGCGGTTCTCCGTATAGTATATCATCTGCCGCGCGCTGTGCAAAGACCAAAGATTCCAGCAGGGAATTACTGGCCAGCCGATTGCGTCCATGCACACCGTTGCAGCAGGTCTCGCCGCAGGCATACAGCCGGGGCAGTGCTGTGCGGCTGCTCAGGTCCGCCGTGATGCCGCCCATAAAATAATGCTGGGCCGGTACAACGGGGATCGGTTCATGGATGGGGTCGTACCCCTCCTCCTCGCAGCGCTCCAGAATGTTGGGGAAATGCTCACGGATAGCCGCCTCACCGATGGGGCGCATATCCTCCCACACATGGTCGGTACCGTCCTTTTCCATCTGTGCGCGGATCGCTGCGCTCACCACGTCGCGGGGCTGCAATTCGTTGGTAAAGCGGTTCCCGTTTTTATCCAGCAGCAGCGCGCCCTCCCCGCGAACCGATTCCGAAATCAGAAAGCGACGGCCTTTCCGGTGGCTGTACAAAGTCGTGGGGTGGATCTGGATATAGTCCAAGTGTTCACAGGCAACGCCGTGGCGCAGGGCCATGGCGATGGCATCCCCTGTGATGTGGGGGAAGTTGGTGGAGTTTTTATACAACCCGCCGATGCCGCCGCAGGC
>OGIL01001501.1_pt1 | contig 12476 bp, 10 predicted proteins | sample 1571751 | NCBI WGS metagenome assembly OGIL01 (sample SAMEA2581964, study PRJEB24529) | metagenome | biome: Human gut stool | place: China | collected 2011 | reverse complement strand
GTTTCCCGCGCACACCCTTTACCCGCAAGGGGTATGCAGCATCCGTAAAGCGGCAAAGCCGCTAACGGCTGCCCTACCTTACCGTTGCGGAGAATTTACTACTTTATCGACAGCCTCTTTCCTTTTCATTCAGCCCTTATTCTACACGAAATCTTCCCCTACGGCAAGAGGGCCGTCAGCGAGTTGTAAACTTTTTCGATTTCCCACGATTTTTGTGGAACACCTGCGGCCTTTGTGCTATACTGGATGCTGTAATATTGTGTATTGCGTCCCAACGCAGGACGTATATAAAAAAGGAGGATGCGCAAATGGCAAACCGTGTTGTCATCACCATCTGCGGAGAGGAATACACCCTGGTAGCGGACGAAACCTCCGCCTACATGCAGAAGGTAGGAAACTGTGTCAGCGACAAAATGACCGAGGTCATGAACGATGCCAAGGTGGGCCGCACCGACGCCGCCGTGCTCACTGCCGTCAACCTGACGGATGAGCTGTTCAAATCTCAGGCCGCCGCCGAGCAGCTTCGGAGCCAGATCAAAGGCTATCTGGACGAGGCTTCCAAGGCTCAGGCCGAGGTCAGCGAACTGAAGCGGGAGATCTTCCGCCTTCAGCAGCGTCTGGACAACCGCAAGTAATGGCTCTGGAACTGCTCTCCCCCGCCGGGTCTCCGGAAGCCCTCCGGGCCGCCGTCCAGAGCGGCTGCGGCGCCGTCTATCTGGGTTGGGGGAATTTCAACGCCCGCCGGAGCGCCAAAAATTTTTCTGACGAAGAATTCGCCGATGCCATCCGGTACTGCCATCTCCGGGGCGTCCGGGTCTTTCTGACCCTGAACACCCTGCTGACGGACCGGGAGCTGCCTCTGGCCTTAGATGCCGCCCGGACGGCCTGCCGTCTCGGGGTGGACTCCGTGCTGGTGCAGGACTGGGGCCTGTTTGCCCTGCTGCGGGAGGCCTTGCCGGACCTCCCCCTCCACGCCAGCACTCAGATGAGCGTCTTTACCGCCGGCGGTGCCAACGAGGTCTATGGGGACGGCTGCGAGCGGGTGGTCCTCGCCCGGGAGTGCTCCCGGGAGGACACCGCCGCCATCTGCAAGGCCTGTCCCGCCGAGATCGAGATCTTCGGCCATGGTGCTCTCTGCATGTGCTACTCCGGCCAGTGCGAAATGAGCGCCCTCATTGGCGGACGCAGCGGCAACCGGGGCACCTGCGCCCAGCCCTGCCGCCTGCCCTACGGCTTTAACGGCCCCGCCCAAAACACCTACCCCCTCAGTTTGAAGGACAGCTGCCTTGCTGACCGCATTTCCGACATGGAGCGAATGGATGTCAGCTGCCTGAAACTGGAAGGCCGCATGAAGCGCCCTGAATATGTGGCGGTCATCACGGACATTTACGCCCGTCTGATCCGGGAGGGCCGCAAGCCCACCGCCGCCGAAAAAAAGGATCTGGAGCTGGCCTTCTCCCGCTCAGGCTTTACAGCGGACTACTGGCAGGGCCGCCACGGTCCCGCCATGTTCGGCACCCGCCCTGAAAACACCCCGGAGCCGAAGGAATTGTTTGCCGCCGCCCGAGCCAAATATGAAAAGGACGACGCCCGCACCGTTCCCATCCATTTCTCCTGCTCCTGTCAGGCCGGACAGCCGGTTTCCCTGACAGTTTGGGACGATGACGGCCATGTGGCCGCCGCCGAAGGCCCCATCCCGGAGCCGGCTCAGAACAAGGCACTGACGGCTACCGATCTGGAATTCCGTCTGCAAAAGACAGGCGGCACCGCCTTCCGCTGTACGGACGGCTCCGCCGATGTAGCAGACGGCCTGTTTCTCTCCGCCGGGGCGGTAAACGCCCTGCGCCGGGATGCTCTGGCCGCCTTGGAGAACGCCCGTTGTGCCGTTCCGGTCCGCCGGGAACAGGACTTCTCCCCCCTGCCGGATCTGGACTGCACCGCCGATACCCCGGCCCTGACCGTTTCCGTCACAACCTGGGCGCAGGCGGAAGCGCTGCTGCCCCTGTCCCCCGCCCACATCGACCTCCCCTTGGAGCTGCTGGCGGAGCGGGACGCGCTGCCGGACTTTGCCGGGGAGTGGTGCGCCATTCTTCCCCGTGTCTGGCGGGACCGAAATGAACCCCAGCTCCGGACGTGGCTGGCTCACGCCAAAAAGCTGGGCGTCACCTCCGCTCTGGCGGGAAACATCGGCCATCTGCCCCTTTTGCGGGACGCGGGGCTGACTATCCGCGGTGACTTCGGCCTCAACGTGTTCAACAGCCGCTCTCTGGACTATCTCCGGCGCAAGGAGCTCTCCTCCGCCTGCCTGTCCTTCGAGCTACGGTTCCCACAGATGCGGGACATCCAAAAGCTGATCCCGGCAGAGGCCATCGTCTACGGCCGACTGCCCCTGATGATCACGGAAAACTGTCTGGTGCAGAATGAAACCGGCTGTCACCTGTCCGAAGCGGGTGACGCCGTCCCCCAGCAGGCTCCCTGCCGCAAGCCAAACGATCTTCAGGACCGCACCGGGGCAAAGTTCCCGCTGCTCCCGGCCTACGGCCATCGGACGGAGATCCAGAACAGTGCGCCGGTGTGGCTGGCGGACAAGCCCGAGTGGAAGCACTGTGGCCTGACCTATGCCCGCCTGCGGTTCACCACGGAAGCACCTGCGGAATGTGCGGAAATTCTCCAGGCATAACAGACCGGTGCAACAGCCTACGGCCCCTTCACACGAGGGCTTTATTATCGCGGCGTGGATTGACCCAGCGGCAGAGTCTCACCGGAAATTTCCCGCTTTTTCAGCAAGTTTTCAGTTCTATTTGTATAATAGAAACCATATAATACAATTTGTTTTTAATTTTGGAGTTTTACATGGAAGAGATCAAGGTAAAATATTTTGTGGACGGCATCGACGAGCTGTGCTATGTGGCAGGCAAATCCGACTGGATCGACCTCCACGCCGCCGAGGATGTGGACATGAAGGCCGGAGAATTCCGCCTGATCCCCTTGGGCGTCGCCATCGAGCTGCCGGAGGGCTATGAGGCCCATGTGGTGCCCCGCAGCTCCACCTTTAAGAACTACGGTCTGCTGCAAGCCAACTCCATGGGTGTGGTGGACTACACCTACCGGGGCGACAATGACCAGTGGCGCGTTCCCATGTACGCCACACGGGATGTCCACATCGACAAGAACACCCGCATTTCCCAGTTCCGCATTATGAAGAACCAGCCCCCTCTCGTCTTTACCCGTGTGGAGCACCTCACCGGTCCCGACCGGGGCGGCTTCGGCTCCACCGGCAAGTAAGGAGGGCCGCCATGTCTCGCATCGTTTTGGCCTCCGGCTCCCCCCGGCGGCAGGAATTATTGAACCGCATCGGCATCACGGATTTTGACATCCGGGTGCCCCAGACGGACGAGCACTACCCGGCGGGTCTCACCCCGGCGCAGATCGTGGAATACATCTCCCGGGAAAAGGCGGATGCCGCCGCCAAGCTCTGCACCCCGGAGGAGATCGTCATCACCGCCGACACCATGGTGTTTCTGGATGACCAGCGTCTGGGCAAGCCTCAGGATGAGGCCGACGCGCTGCGGATGCTCACCGCGCTGCAGGGCCGCCGCCACACGGTCTGCACCGGCGTCACCGTCCGTCAGGGAGACCGTGTATTGACGGAGAGCGAAGCCACCGGCGTTATCTTCCGCCCCGCTGAGGAATCCGAGCTGCGGGCCTACATTGCCACCGGCGAACCTATGGACAAAGCAGGGTCCTACGGTGTTCAGGGCAAGGGCGCGTTGCTGGTGGAGCGTCTGGAGGGCGACTTCTTCAACGTCATGGGCCTGCCTGTCCTGCGTCTGAGCCGGATGCTGGCTCAGTTTGGCATTAAGCTATTGTAATCGATTGCGTTTTAACTTTTTAGAAGGAGAACTTCCTTGAAGGATTTTCTGAGAAATCACGGATTATGGATCCTCTTCGCCGGGGCGGTGATCGCCGTGGCGCTGGCTCTGCTGTCCTATTTCAGCACCAACGCCTCCCCGCTGGTGGATCTGGCCAACACCATTACCAGTCCTTTCCGGGCAGTCTGCACCTCCGTATCCGGCTGGTTCACCGACAAGCAGAATTACTATGAGGACGTCACCGCCCTGAAAGCGGAAAATGAGGCCCTGAAAAAGCAGATCGCGGAAATGGAGGCCACCGTCCGTCAAGGCGAGGCCGCCAGTCAGGAAAATGTATTTCTCCGGGACCTGCTGGATCTGCGTCAGCAGCGCCGGGACCTCAGCGACTTCGAGACCGCCACCGTCACGGAGCGGGGTGTCACCAACTGGACCGCCTCCCTGACGCTGAACAAGGGCACGGCCCACGGCGTGGAGATCGGTGACTGCGTTATCGACGGAAACGCCAGTCTGGTGGGCCGCATCAGCGAGGGGGGCTACAATTGGTCCACGGTTTTGACCGTGATCGACACCGACACCTCCTTGGGTGCCCGTGTCTACCGGACCAAGGACATCGGCATTGCCGGCGGCGATTTCGCCCTGATGGGTGACGGCAAGCTGAAGCTGGATTCCCTCCCCGCCTCCTGCCAGCTGTTGGAGGGCGACCTGGTAGTTACCTCCGGTCTGGGCGGCTATCTGCCCCCGGATCTGGTCATCGGCTCTGTCTCCGAGCTTCGGGCCGACGATTCCGACACCTCTAATTATGCCATCCTCACCCCCGCTGCGGACCTGAACGGTCTCACGGAGGTGTGCATCATCAAATCCTTTGAGATCGTAAGCTGACCGCTTACCGTTCATTCACCATTACAGAAGGGAGGGATTCCCCTTGCTGGCCCGCAGCGCCACGATTTTCAAATGGACTCTGTATACTTTGGCCGGGCTGGTCTGGGCCGTTGTTCAGGCCGCTTTTCTCCAGCGTGTGACCATCTGGGGCGTCATTCCCTTTCTCTATCCCCTGATTGCCGCCCTCCCCGCCACCTTTGAGGGCCCCGCTGCCGGCACGGTCTACGCCCTTGCCTGTGGCGTTTTCTGCGACCTGCTGCTCCCCTCCCCCATTCCCTGCTTTTATACTCTGATCCTCCCCCTTGTAGGCCTCGCCGCCGGACTGCTGTCCCAGAGTCTGATCCCAGCTGGGTATCTCTGCTCTGCCGCCGCGGCCCTGCCCGCCTATCTGCTGACAGGCATCTTCCACTGCATTGTCCTTTGGGCTCAGGGCCATCCCGCATGGGGTGCGGCCATGTCCGTGACCCTGCGGGAACTGTGCGCCTCCCTGCTGTGGAGCCTGCCTATGACCTGGCTGTTCCGCCGGGTCTATCTCCGCGTTCATGTTGACGATTAAGGACTTTCCACGGAGGTAATCATGAACCAACGCCCCTCCCAACTCACCAGATTCCGCGTCATGGCTGCCATGGCGCTGGCAGTGCTGGCCATTTATCTGGTGGTCCTTTTCAATACCCAGGTTGTTCACCACGAGGAATATCTGGCCAAATCCATTCAGACCATCACCCGCATGGAAAATGTGGAGGCCTCCCGGGGCATCATCACTGACCGCTCCGGCCGGACCCTTGTGACCAACCAATCCACTTACAGCCTGACCTTTGACGCCTCTCTTTTGAAGCCCGGTGAAAACCAGAATGACGCCATTCTCCGTCTGGTCACTCTCTGCCGGGATCAGGGGGTCGCTTGGGAGGATAACCTCCCCCTCTCCCTGGACGGCGCGGCCCATTTCACCGTAGATACCCTTACCGACACGCAGAAGAGCCGCTTTTTCTCCTACCTTCGGGACCTGAAACCCACACGGGAGCTGCTGGCCGCCTATGTCCGCCAGCACCCGGAGCTGCTGAAGCCCCCCAAGGAGGGTGAAACTGCTCTGGACCCGGCCGCCGCCAAGGATACGGAGCTTTTGAAGCAGACCAACAGCGCCGCGCTGACCAATTCCCTACTGCTGAACGCCGGCGTCACGCCCGCCAAGCTATTCGACTGGATGCGGGAGGATATGAAGCTCTCCGACGATTATTCCGACAGCGACGCCCGCCTGATCTTGGGCGTCCGGTACGAATTGAAGCTGCGGAAGCTGGGTGCCAACAACAACGCCTACGTTCTGGCGCAGAACGTGGATGTAGCCTTCTGCTCCCTCATCAGCGACGGCCAGTTTCAGGGGGCGAAGATCATCCGCTCCTCCGCCCGGCAGTACGCCACCACCTACGCTGCCCATATTTTAGGCACCGTGGGCGGCATCTCCGACTATACCGATGATTTGAAGGAGCGTGGCTACCGGATGGATGACACCATCGGCCTCTCCGGTGTAGAAGCCGCCTTTGAAGACTACCTCCGGGGTGCGGACGGCAAGCGGATGATCTCCGTCAACAGCGACGGCAAGGTCACCGGTGAATATTATAGTGTAGAGCCCCGCTCCGGCTATACCGTGGAGCTGACGGTGGATCTCAAGCTCCAGCAGGCGGTGGAGGATACTTTGGCCGTCAAGGTAGCCCAGTTAAACCAGAAAGACCATCTGGACAGCCGGGGTGCCGCCGCCGCTGTGGTCAAAGTCGGTACAGGCGAAATTCTGGCACTGGCCTCCTGCCCTTCCTATGACCTCTCCACCTGGCGAAAGGACTTTGCGGAGCTGCGGGACGATCCCGCCAAGCCCCTGACCAACCGCGCCACCAACAGCACCTACGCCCCCGGCTCTACCTTGAAGCCCGCTACCGCTGTGGCGGCGCTGGAATCCGGCGTTACCACCACCACCGAGACCATTTTTGACCCCGGCTACTGGAAATACCCCAGTGCCACTTGGGAAAACAAAACGAATTGCTGGAAGCGCAGCGGACACGGCAAAATGAATGTTACCAACGCCATCACCAATTCCTGCAACACCTATTTCATGGAAATGGGCTACCGCATGGGACTGGACACACTGAACGAATACTATTCCGCTCTGGGCCTCGGCGAGCCCACCGGCATTGAGGTCGGTGAAAGCACAGGCCGACAGGCCGTCAACGAAAGCGGCCAGGATCAGGCCCCGTGGGCAGCTTTCGGCCAGGCCAATCAGGAATATACCCCGTTGCAGCTTGCCAACTACATTGCTACTCTTGTCTCCGGCGGCAAGCATTACCCCGCCCATCTTCTGAAAAGTGTCAAATCCTATGACAACTCTGAGATCATCGCCACCGGCGACACAGAGCCCCTCAACACCCTGAACATCAGCGATTCCACCCTGCAAGCTGTGAAAAAAGGTATGCTGGGCTACACCACCAACGGCGGCTCCGTGGCCGGTCCCTTCCAGAACTGCGTGGTCTCCGCCGGTGCGAAAACCGGTACCGCCCAGATCGGCGGCTCCATGAAAAACGGCGTGTTCGTAGCCTTCGCGCCCTATGACGAGCCGGAGATCGCCGTGGCTCTGGTATTGGAAAAGGCTGACGCCGGCGCGGTTCTGGCCACCACCGCTGTGGACATTATCAACGCTTACTTTGACCGGGAGGACACTGCGTCCATTCTCCCGGAAAATCAACTGATTCCTTGATTCGGAGGTCTCTCCCATGCGTGATCCCTTTGTGTTCGACTCCCGCAGTGAGTTCTGTAAAAAGCCCTTTGGCGCTGTCCCTTGCGGCAGCGAGGTCATGTTTCATGTCCGTCCCCTCACCCGGGATGGCTATTCCCGCTGTGTCCTGGTGGCGCGGCGGGAATTTTCCGGTGAAGAGATCCAGATGGAGCTGCTGCCGGAGGCTGTGGACGGCGAGCGTACCCGCTTCACCGGCGTCCTCACCGCCCCCTCAGAACCGGAGCTGCTCTGGTATCATTTCCGCCTGATCCGCTCCGATGGCTCCACGGCCCTGTTGGATCAATCCGGCTGGCAGGAGACCGGGGAGATCCAAAGCTGGCAGCTCACCGTCTACGAGAAAACGGCCACCCCTCTGTGGTTTGGCGGCGGTGTGGTCTATCAGATCTTCCCGGACCGCTTCTGCCGTCTTTCCCTCCCGGACCCCACCGGTCTGGTGGGAAACCGTTGGGTCCATGAGAATTGGAACGACCAGCCCGTTTGGGCGCCGGACCCAGACGGCGAGGTACGAAACCGGGACTTTTTCGGCGGCTCTCTCAATGGCATCACCGCCAAGCTGGATGATCTGGCGAATCTGGGCGTCACCGTGCTGTACCTGAATCCTATTTTTGAATCCGCCTCCAACCACCGCTACAACACAGCCGACTACCTTCACATCGACCCCATGCTGGGCACTGAGGAGGACTTTCGCCGCCTTTGCCGGGAAGCGAAACAGCGTGGCATCCGGGTGATTTTAGACGGTGTATTCAACCACACCGGCTCTCAAAGCCGCTACTTCAACGCCGACGGCTTCTATCCCGGCGTAGGCGCGGCCCAAAGCACCGATTCCCCTTATTTCAACTGGTTTTCCTTCCATCCCTGGCCTACGGATTATGATGCCTGGTGGGGGATCATGACGCTGCCTGCTGTTCAGGAGAACGAGCCGGACTACCGGGACTTCATCATCCGGGGACAGGACTCCGTGGTGCGTCACTGGCTCCGGGCCGGGGCCTCCGGTTGGCGGCTGGACGTAGCCGATGAGCTGCCGGATGACTTTATTGCCGAAATTCGTACCGCTATGGAGGAAACCGCCCCGGACAGCTTCCTTTTGGGCGAGGTCTGGGAGGACGCCACCACCAAGGTCGCCTACTCCCAGCGGCGGCGCTATCTGCTTGGCCACGAGCTGCACGGCGTGATGAACTACCCCTTCCGCACGGCGCTCATCGCTTACCTGCGGGGTGGGGACGCCGACGATTTCCGGGAAACACTGGAAGCCCTCCGTGAAAACTACCCGCCGGAGGCATTCCTCTCCCTGATGAACTTCCTTGGTACCCACGATACCCCTCGCATCCTTACTGTTTTAGGTGCGGACGGCGTACCGGACAGCAAGGCAGACCGGGCAGTGTACTGCCTCTCCCCCGCCCAGCGCCAGATTGGTCTGGAGCGGCTGCGGCTGGCGGCACTGATCCTCTTTACCTTCCCCGGCGCGCCCACCGTCTATTACGGAGATGAAGCTGCTATGGAGGGTTGGGAAGATCCCTTTAACCGGGCCGGCTATCCTTGGGCACAGGAAGATACTGATCTCAAGGCACACTTTGCGGAGCTGGCCCGGTTCCGGCGCTCCTTCCCGGCATTGCAAGCCGGCGTTCTTCATTGGATCTGGACCTCCGGTCCCCTGCTGATCTTTGCACGGGAACTGGATGGTCAGCTTCTGACCACCGTGGTCAATGCCGCTGATGTGTCTCAGGCCTTATCGCTGCCCTGGTCTGCTCCGCCTGCCCGGGATCTGCTTACCGGTCAGCGCCTCATCCCAACTGACAATGCAATTCCCTTGACATTGCCGCCCCGCAGCGGATTGCTGCTGCAAACCGATCTGCCGTGAAGCGCTCTCGCTTCCGCTTCATGTTTCACGTGAAACAACTCCGCTGACTTTTGTCAGCGGAGTTTCCTTTACAGCCGCCGCCAACAAAATGTTTCACGTGAAACCAGTAGAATCTGAGTTTCCCAAAAATTGTTTTTATAAAAAATACTGCAAAACCGCATTTTTTTACAGGAACGCCTTGAAACACCGCAGGCTCCTTGTTATAATACTATTTGCTGAGTCATTGCACCGCAATACTCCACGGCACTTATGCCGTGCATCAAACAGGGCTGTGGCCCGGAAAGCAGGTGGCCTGTGGCAAAAATCATTTCCATCGTAAACCAAAAAGGCGGCGTGGGCAAAACCACCACCTGTGTCAATCTGGCAGCAGCACTGGCGGAGCAGGGCAAGCGCGTCTTGCTTTGCGACTTTGACCCACAGGCCAATTCCACTTCCGGCATGGGCGTGGACAAAACCGTTTCCAAAGGCATTTACGAGGTGTTAGTCTCCGACGTGCCCGCCGCAGACGCGGTGGTGCACACCCGATACGGAGACGTACTTCCCTCCAACAAGGCACTGGCCGGTGCCGGCATTGAGCTCATCGGCATGGACCGCCGCGAATTTCTTCTGAAGGACGCGCTGGACCAGCTGGCGGCGGAATATGACTTCATTTTCATTGACTGCCCGCCGTCTTTGGAGCTTTTGACGCTGAACGCCCTCTGTGCTGCTGACAGCATTTTGGTTCCGGTTCAGGGCGAGTATTTCGCTCTGGAAGGTCTCAGCGACCTGATGAACACGGTTCGCATCGTGCGGCGCTCTTTGAACCCGAAGCTGGCGCTGGAAGGCGTTCTGCTGACCATGTTCGACGGGCGCACCAATCTGGCCATGCAGGTGGCGGAAGAGGTCAAGCACTACTTCCCCGGCAAGGTCTACGCCACAGTGATCCCCCGGAACGTCCGGCTCTCTGAGGCGCCCAGCCACGGAAAGCCCATCACGGCCTATGACCGCACCTCCCGCGGTGCGGAGGCCTATCAGGCACTCGCAGTCGAGTTCCTGAAAAAACAGTAGAAAGGAGCGTTTCTATGGCATCAAAAAAGCCCTCTGGTCTCGGCAGAGGACTCGGCGCCCTTTTAGGCGACGACGTGATGAAAACCGAGTCCAGCGGCAGTCTGTCACTTCCCATTTCACAGGTGGAGACCTGCTCATCACAGCCCCGGAAGCGCTTTGATGATGAATCTCTTCAGGAACTGGCGGATTCCATTTCACAGCACGGCATCATTCAGCCGTTAACCGTGCGAAAGCTGTCATCCGGCTACTATCAGATCATTGCCGGAGAACGTCGCTGGCGGGCAGCCCGGCTGGCGGGCTTACAGGAGGTTCCGGTCATCGTGATCGAGGCCGATGACCGCAAGGCAGCCGAGCTGGCCATGATCGAAAACCTCCAGCGAGAGGACCTGAATCCCATGGAGGAAGCCGCCGGTTTTCAGTCATTGATCGAATCCTACCACATGACGCAGGAGGAAGCCGCCCAGCGGGTAGGCAAATCCCGCAGCGCCGTGACCAATGCCCTGCGGCTGCTGGGACTGACGCCCTCCGTCCGAAAGCTGGTGGAGGAGGGCAAACTCTCCGCCGGTCACGCCCGGGCTTTGGTCCCCCTCTCCCCTTCCCTGCAGGAAAGCGCGGCCAACGCCATTGTCAGCGGCGGACTTTCCGTCCGGCAGACAGAGGCTCTGGTCAAACGGCTTTCCGCCGAGAAGAAAGAGGCGCAGGCCAAAGATCCTGACGAGGTGGATTATCTGGCAGAGGCCCAAAATGAGTTGAAGGCCCGGCTGTGCCGCGGTGTGAAGATCGTTCCCGGCCGCAAAAAAGGTCGGATCGAGCTGGAATATTACGGCGTGGACGATCTGAACGACCTGCTGGACGCTTTGGCCGTCATCAAGGTCTCACAATTAAAGAAAGGACCTCATGCATGAAATTTGAAAAACGAGCTGACGGAGGCGAGGTGACGCCCGCATCCTCAGAAACGCCGGAAACCGGCAAGAAGCCCGTTATCATCTATATTCTGATCCTGTTTCTGGCGGCATTCCTGCTGATGTTCCTCTCCATGCTGTCCCATCAGCGGAGCAACACGGAGGCACTGGGACAATTGCAGAATTCTGTCTCCGCCATTCAGGAGATCCAGGCAACACAGGAGCAGATCATCGAGCTGCAGAAGCGGCTGGATGAAACAGAAGCAGAACGGGATGAGGCCAAGGAGGAGCTGAAGGTCATTTCTGACAGCATCTCCGATCTGGAGAAAACGTCTCAGGCGCTGCTGGCCCTCTACAATCTTCAGCAGGAGTATCTCACCGGAAATCTGGACGGCTGCCTCCTGACCCTTCAGGAGATCAGCGACCAGCATCTGGACGAGCTTCTGCCCAGCACCAATACGGAAGGCGTTACGCCTCCGGCCCAGCGGTATCAGGAATTAAAAGAAGCGATCTTAAACAAGTAAACATTATCATTACAATTATTTCGATCAAATCGATCAAGGAGAATGAACTATGCTCGACATTAAGTTTATCCGGGAAAATCCCGACATTGTGAAGGAAAACATCAAGAAGAAGTTTCAGGACGAGAAGCTGCCTCTGGTGGATGAGGTCATCGAGCTGGACAGCCAGCGCCGGGCCAACATTCAGGAGGCGGACCAGCTCCGTTCCGACCGCAACCGCCTGAGCAAGCAGGTCGGTATGCTGATGGGTCAGGCCAAGAAGGACCCCAGCAAGCTGGCTGAGGCCGAGGCTGTGAAGAAGCAGGTCACCGATGAGGCTGAGCGGCTGGCCGCTCTGGAAAAGCTGGAAGCCGAGCTGGACGAGAAGGTCCACCACATCATGCTCCAGATCCCCCAGATCATTGACCCCTCCGTGCCCATCGGCCCGGACGATTCCGCCAACGTAGAGGTCCAGCGCTTCGGCGAGGCCAAGGTGCCTGACTTCCCCATCCCCTATCACACCGACATCATGGAGAGCTTTGACGGCATTGATATGGACGCCGCCGGCCGTGTCTCCGGCTCCGGCTTCTACTACCTGCTGGGTGACATTGCCCGTCTCCACGAGGCTGTGCTGGCTTA
>OGIL01001493.1_pt1 | contig 12494 bp, 9 predicted proteins | sample 1571751 | NCBI WGS metagenome assembly OGIL01 (sample SAMEA2581964, study PRJEB24529) | metagenome | biome: Human gut stool | place: China | collected 2011 | reverse complement strand
CTGCTGCAGTGCTGCGTGCAAAGGATTGCGTGATGAAAACAACAAATGTTGTACAGGAAAACGCAGAGGATATTTTGGCTGAAGCAAAGCAGATCAACGAGAAACGCTACGAAAAGGAGAACTCCGTAGAGGAAGCAGAAGAAGCTGAAGAAACAACAGAAGCAACAGAAGCATAAGGAACGAGAGTTCTGATAACGGGGCCTATGGCTCCGTTTTTCTTTGGAGGTGTAAACATGAGATTTCAAATTAAGCATGAAATAGAGGGCAGACTTCGTGTGCACATGATGCAGAACAGAATGACCTTTGCTGAGGCGGATACCCTGCAATACTATCTGGAGGGACTGCCCGGCGTGGCACACGCTAAGGTATATGAAAAGACCTGTGATGCCGTTGTTACATACACTGCGGAGCGTGCAGACATCATTACTGCATTGAAGCAGTTCTGCTATGACAGGGTGGAGCTGCCTACGGCAATTTCCGGACATTCTTCCAGAGAGATGAATGCGGAATATCAGAGCAGGCTGATTGGACAGACATTGATACATTTCGGGAAAAAGCTGTTCCTGCCTTATCCCGTTCGCGCGGCAATTACGGCTGTGAAATCCGTAAAATATCTGTATCACGGGGCGCATTGCCTGCTGCAGCGCAAAATTGAGGTCAGCGTACTGGATGCGGTTGCTATCGGCGTTTCCGTATTCCGCGGCGAAATGAACACAGCAGCATCTGTTATGTATCTGCTGGGTATCGGCGAAACATTGGAGGAATGGACACATAAGAAGTCCGTTGACGATCTGGCAAGGAGCATGTCTCTAAATGTCAGCAAGGTATGGCTGTTGCAGGACGGACAGGAAATTCGGGTTTCTGCGAAGGAGGGTGCGCTTGGTGACAGCGTTGTTGTTCGCATGGGCAATGTCATTCCCTTCGACGGGGTTATTCGTCAGGGCGAAGCAATGGTCAATCAGGCATCATTAACTGGAGAATCAACACCTGTTCGCAAGATTCCTGACGGATACGTATATGCAGGAACTGTCGTTGAAGAGGGTGACTTAAAAGTTTGCGTAAAAGAAGTAAATGGATCAAGCAAATTTGATAAGATTGTTACGATGATCGAAGAATCTGAAAAACTGAAATCCAACGTAGAAGGAAAAGCAGAATCCGACTTCTTCGGAAATCTGCAAACGCCTTTCCGCCTTGTCAATAATAAGGTAATCGTCCCCGACGAGGCAGAAATAGAACGGAACCCACGGTCGAGAAGTGCCAAATTACGAATTGCAGAAAAGAAATAAAAAGATATGGAAGAAGAAGTAGTAAATAAGAAAACAGAAGAGGGCAAAAAGAAAAACCGCACCTCGCTGAAGAGTATTCTGGGTGGAGACATTCTGGCTACCGATTTTTTCCGCCGTCAAACGAAGTTGCTGGTACTTATCATGGTATTCATCATCTTCTACATTCACAATCGTTATGCCAGTCAACAGCAACAGATCGAGATAGACCGGCTGAAAAAGGAATTGATAGACATTAAATATGACGCACTGACGCGCAGCTCGGAACTGATGGAGAAGAGCCGCCAGTCACGTATCGAAGACTATATTTCTAGTAAGGAGAGTGATTTGCAGACATCCACCAACCCTCCTTACCTTATTAAATAGGTGGAGATCTGGGAGTTTTAAAAGACAAGCACTGTGGCAGTTAATAAAAAGAATATAATGACCCGCTATTTCTTCGTCATCCTCGTGATGGCGTTGATAGGTGTAGCAATTGTCGTAAAGGCAGGAATCACTATGTTTGCCGAGCGTCAGTATTGGCAGGACGTAGCCGATCGTTTCGTGAAAGAGAACGTAACGGTGAAGCCTAATCGTGGAAACATTATTTCCTCCGACGGTAAACTAATGGCCAGTTCCTTACCCGAATACAGGATATATATGGACTTTATGTCCGGTGAGAAGGACGAAAAACGAAGAAAGAAAGATCAGGCCAGACGCGACTCCATTCTTAATGCCAACATGGATTCAATCTGCATCGGACTGAACAAGATTTTCCCGGATAAGAGTGTCGCTCAATTCAAGGCACATCTTAAAAAAGGGCGCCAGGCTAAGAGCCGTAACTATCTGATTTACCCGAAACGCATCTCCTATATACAATATAAAGAGGTAAAGAGATTGCCTGTGTTCTGCCTGAACCGATACAAAGGAGGATTCAAGGAGTTAGCCTACAATCAGAGGAAAAAACCGTTTGGCTCGTTGGCAGCACGTACGTTGGGAGATGTTTATGCCGATACGGCAAAAGGAGCCAGAAATGGCATAGAGTTGGCTTTTGACACCATCTTGAAAGGGCGGAACGGACTGACACATCGCCAGAAAGTGATGAATAAATACCTGAATATAGTAGACGTACCACCGGTTGACGGTTGCGACCTCCTCACTACTATTGATGTGGGTATGCAGGATATTTGCGAAAAGGCATTGGTAGACAAGCTAAAAGAGTTGAATGCAAGTGTTGGTGTAGTCGTTCTGATGGAAGTGGCTACGGGAGAAGTAAAAGCAATCGTCAATATGATGCAGGGCAAGGACGGAGAATATTACGAAATGCGCAATAACGCCATCAGCGATATGCTTGAGCCCGGTTCTACCTTCAAGACGGCCTCCATTATGGTAGCTCTTGAAGATGGAAAAATCACTCCCGACTACGTAGTGGATACAGGCAACGGGCAAATGCCGATGCATGGTCGCGTGATGAAGGACCACAACTGGCATCGCGGAGGATACGGCAAACTAACTGTCACCGAGATATTAGGAGTGTCTTCCAACGTGGGTACATCGTATATCATAGACCACTTCTACGGAAGCAATCCGCAGAAGTTTGTCGACGGACTAAAACGGATGAGTATTGACCAACCTCTCCATCTGCAGATAGCCGGAGAAGGGAAGCCGAACATTCGGGGCCCCAAAGAGAGAAGTTATTTTTCAAAGACCGCGTTGCCATGGATGAGTATCGGTTACGAGACACAAGTACCACCGATGAACATCGTTACTTTTTACAATGCAATAGCCAACAAAGGCGTAATGGTGCGTCCCAAGTTCGTAAAAGCAGCGATAAAAGACGGAGAGATAGTAAAAGAATATCCGACCGAAGTTATCAATCCGAAGATATGTTCGGACAAGACATTGGCAGACATACAGATGATATTGCGTAAAGTAGTAGGTGAAGGACTTGCCAAACCGGCAGGAAGCAAACAGTTCCATGTTTCGGGAAAAACGGGGACAGCGCAAATCTCACAGGGAGCAGCCGGATACAAGACGGGGAGAACGAATTATCTAGTCAGTTTCTGCGGTTATTTCCCGTCAGAGGATCCTAAATATAGCATGATTGTTTCCATTCAGAAACCGGGACTACCAGCCTCAGGAGGTTTGATGGCAGGTAGCGTATTCAGCAGGATTGCCGAAAGAGTATACGCCAAAGACTTACGTTTGCCGCTCACCAATGCGATTGATACGAATTCCGTAGTCATTCCGAACGTAAAAGCCGGAGAGATGAGGGAAGCTCAGCGGGTATTGGAAGAACTGAATATTCAGGTGCAAGGTAAAATAGCCGACGCAGGAAAAGAAGTGTGGGGAAATACCCACCTGGCTCCACAAGCCGTAGTGCTGGAAAGTCGGAGCAATATGCAGAATTTTGTACCGAGTGTCATAGGTATGGGAGCTAAAGACGCTGTATACCTGCTGGAAAGTAAAGGGTTGAAAGTGCATCTTGTCGGAGTGGGCAAGGTAAAAAGTCAGTCGATAGCCAACGGAAGCATTGTTAGAAAAGGACAGACAGTGACGCTTACGCTAAAATAGTGAATGATTAAAAACAAATAGAGTAATGTTATTAAATGAGCTACTGAAAGCAATCCAACCGGTACAGATAGCCGGAGATTCAAATATAGAAATTGCCGGAATCAACATAGATTCCCGTTTGGTAGAAGCCGGACAACTGTTCATGGCTATGCGCGGTACGCAAGCCGACGGCCATGCCTATATACCCGCCGCCATCAGTAAAGGCGCCACCGCTATCCTCTGCGAGGATATGCCCGAAAAACCGGTGGAGGGAATTACCTATATACAAGTAAAAGACAGCGAGGACGCGGTAGGTAAGATTGCCACTACCTTCTATGGAGATCCGACTTCCAAACTGGAGTTGGTCGGTGTCACCGGAACAAATGGAAAAACGACCATCGCTACCTTATTATATAATACCTTCCGCTATTTCGGATATAAAGTAGGACTTATCTCTACAGTCTGCAATTATATCGATGACGAGCCGATTCCAACGGAGCACACCACACCTGACCCTATCACGCTGAACCGTTTATTGGGACGGATGGCAGACGAAGGATGTAAATACGCCTTTATGGAAGTCAGTTCCCATTCGATCGCACAGAAGCGTATCAGCGGATTAAAATTCGCCGGAGGTATCTTCACCAATCTCACCCGTGACCATCTGGACTATCATAAGACAGTAGAGAATTATCTGAAAGCTAAGAAAAAGTTCTTCGATGACCTGCCGAAGAATGCGTTCAGTCTGACCAATCTCGATGACAAGAACGGACTGGTAATGACGCAAAACACACGTTCCAAAGTCTATACTTATTCGCTGAGAAGTCTCAGTGACTTCAAAGGACGGGTGTTGGAATCCCATTTTGAAGGAATGCTACTTGATTTCAACAATCACGAGCTGGCAGTTCAGTTTATCGGCAAGTTCAACGCTTCCAACTTATTAGCGGTATTCGGTGCCGCTGTCCTGCTCGGAAAAAAAGAAGAAGATGTGTTGGTTGCCCTTAGCACACTGCATCCGGTTGCAGGACGTTTCGACGCTGTGCGTTCAAAAGACGGAGTTACCGCAATTGTCGACTACGCCCATACTCCGGACGCCCTTACTAATGTGCTGAATGCCATACACGGGGTATTGGAAGGGAAAGGAAAAGTAATCACCGTAGTAGGTGCGGGTGGCAACCGTGACAAAGGCAAGCGCCCCATCATGGCAAAGGAAGCCGCCAAAGCCAGCGACCGTGTTATCATCACTTCGGACAATCCACGTTTTGAAGAGCCGCAAGACATCATCAACGATATGTTGGCCGGACTGGATGCAGAAGACATGAGAAAAACATTAAGCATCGTCGACCGCAAGGAAGCCATCCGTACGGCCTGTATGCTGGCTGAGAAAGGAGACGTAATACTCATTGCCGGAAAAGGGCACGAGAATTACCAAGAGATAAAAGGAGTAAAACATCACTTCGATGACAAAGAAGAAGTGAAGAGAATGTTGAACGATTAGACACCAACCACTGAAGAAATGTTATATTATTTGTTTGAATGGCTGCATAAGCTCAATTTTCCCGGAGCGGGAATGTTTGGATATACCTCATTCCGTGCACTGATGGCAGTTATCCTCGCCCTACTTATTTCGAGTATCTGGGGAGATAAGTTTATCAACCTGCTCAAGAAGAAACAAATCACGGAGACACAACGGGATGCGAAAATCGACCCGTTCGGCGTCAACAAAGTAGGCGTACCAAGTATGGGAGGCGTCATCATCATTACCGCCATCCTGATTCCTTGCCTGCTTTTAGGCAAGTTGCATAATATATATATGATACTTATGTTGATCACCACCGTATGGCTGGGATCACTCGGTTTTGCCGACGACTACATCAAGATTTTCAAGAAAGATAAAGAAGGACTGCATGGCAAGTTCAAGATCATCGGGCAAGTAGGTCTGGGACTGATTGTCGGACTTACTTTATATTTAAGTCCGGACGTGGTCATTCGCGAAAACATCGAGATACACAATCCGGGACAGGAGATGGAAGTGGTACACGGAACAAATGACTTGAAATCTACCCAGACGACCATTCCTTTCTTTAAGAGCAACAACCTTGACTATGCAGATCTGGTAGCTTTCATGGGCGATCACGCACAAGCGGCCGGATGGGTACTGTTCGTTATCATCACCATCTTTGTCGTTACCGCCGTATCCAACGGAGCCAACCTGAATGACGGCATGGACGGAATGGCGGCGGGCAACTCCGCCATCATCGGAGCTACGCTAGGGATATTGGCTTACGTATCATCACACATTGAGTTTGCCGGCTATCTGAACATTATGTACATTCCGGGATCGGAAGAACTCGTAATTTACATCTGCGCCTTTATCGGTGCATTGATCGGCTTCCTCTGGTACAATGCCTATCCGGCACAAGTATTCATGGGAGATACCGGCAGTCTGACGATTGGCGGAATCATTGCCGTATTCGCCATCATCATCCATAAAGAATTGCTGATACCGATTCTCTGCGGTGTATTCCTCGTAGAAAATCTGTCGGTCATTCTCCAACGGGCTTACTATAAAGCCGGAAAACGAAAAGGAGTGAAACAACGGCTGTTCAAACGGACGCCGATTCACGATCATTTCCGCACTTCCATGAGTTTGATAGAACCGGGATGTACGGTGAAGTTCACCAAGCCCGACCAACTGTTCCACGAATCAAAAATTACTGTCCGTTTTTGGATTGTGACCATCGTGCTGGCAGCCATAACGATTATAACGCTGAAAATAAGGTAAACGCTGAAGATAACTGAGGCGTGAATTAACAATAAAGAATCAGAGAGTATTAACCCGATTATTAACTTTTAAAGGATGTGCACAACTAATAGGCAATTCAGCATATTGGAGACAAGAGCACATTAGTGTAAATGAAAAGAATAGTAATTTTAGGAGCTGGCGAAAGCGGTGCAGGTGCAGCCGTACTCGCTAAAGTCAAAGGATTTGAGACGTTTGTTTCGGATATGTCCGCCATCAAGGACAAGTATAAGGAACTTCTCGACAGCCACCACATTGACTGGGAAGAAGGCCGCCATACCGAAGAACTCATTCTGAATGCCGACGAAGTAATCAAAAGTCCGGGTATTCCGAATGACGCTCCCCTCATTCTGAAACTGAAAGCTCAAGGAACGCCGGTTATATCAGAGATTGAGTTTGCCGGACGTTACACGAACGCCAAAATGATCTGTATCACCGGTTCGAACGGGAAGACGACTACGACTTCCCTCATCTACCATATTTTCAAGAGTGCAGGTATGAATGTAGGTTTGGCAGGCAATATCGGCAAGAGCCTGGCTTTGCAGGTAGCCGAAGACCACCATGACTATTATATTATCGAACTGAGTTCTTTCCAGTTGGATAATATGTATAACTTCCGTGCGAATATAGCCGTATTGATGAATATTACTCCGGACCATCTGGACCGCTACGATCATTGTATGCAGAATTACATCGATGCCAAATTCCGTATCACCCAGAATCAAACTCCGGACGACGCTTTTATCTTCTGGAACGACGACCCTATCATTAAACGCGAATTGGCAAAGCATGGTCTGAAAGCACACCTCTACCCTTTCGCAGCCGTAAAGGAAGACGGAGCGATTGCATACGTAGAAGATCACGAAGTGAAAATCAACGAGCCGATTGCTTTCAATATGGAACAGGAGGAATTGGCTTTGACAGGCCAGCATAACCTGTACAATTCTTTGGCAGCCGGTATCTCAGCCAATCTGGCAGGTATCACCAAAGAGAACATACGCAAGGCCCTCTCCGACTTCAAGGGCGTGGAACACCGGTTGGAGAAAGTGGCACGTGTCCGTGGAATTGATTTCATCAACGACTCCAAAGCGACAAACGTCAATTCGTGTTGGTATGCCCTGCAAAGCATGACTACCAAAACAGTATTGATTCTCGGTGGAAAAGATAAAGGAAACGACTATACGGAAATTGAAGACCTGGTACGCGAAAAGTGCTCGGCTCTTGTATATATGGGACTTCACAACGAGAAACTGCATGATTTCTTCGACCGTTTCGGTTTGCCCGTAGCAGACGTGCAAACCGGCATGAAAGACGCCGTAGAAGCCGCCTATAAATTGGCGAAGAAAGGTGAAACCGTATTATTGAGTCCTTGCTGCGCTTCTTTCGACCTCTTCAAGAGTTACGAGGATCGTGGCGAGCAATTTAAAGAATGCGTCCGTGCCCTTTAATTTTTAATTTATAATTTTTAATTTCTGCAAGATTGGATTTATTAAAGAACATATTCAAAGGCGACAAGGTAATCTGGATTATTTTCCTTTGTCTCTGCCTCATCTCGATAATCGAGGTGTTCTCGGCAGCGTCGACACTGACCTATAAAAGTGGCGACCATTGGGGACCGATTACACAGCACTCTGTTATTCTGATGGTGGGTGCAGTAGTAGTGGTAATTCTACACAACATACCCTACAAATGGTTTCAGGTATTTCCGGTCTTCCTGTATCCGATTTCTCTGGTACTGTTGGCATTTGTCACCCTGATGGGTATCATTACAGGCGACCGTGTCAACGGAGCTGCGCGTTGGATGACCTTTATGGGATTACAGTTCCAACCGTCGGAGTTGGCAAAAATGGCGGTTATCATTGCCGTCTCATTTATCTTGTCCAAGAAACAGGACGAATACGGAGCCAACCCGAAAGCCTTCAAATACATTATGATTCTTACCGGACTGGTCTTTCTGCTTATTGCACCGGAAAACCTTTCAACAGCCATGCTGCTATTCGGAGTTGTATGTATGATGATGTTCATCGGGCGGGTATCTTCCAAGAAACTGTTCGGTATGCTGGGGCTAATGGCACTTGTAGGCATAGTGGCTGTGGGAATACTAATGGCCATTCCCGGAAAGACACTGCACAATACACCGGGACTTCACCGTTTCGAGACCTGGCAGAACCGTGTTTCCGGCTTCTTCGAAAATAAAGAGGTACCTGCCGCCAAGTTCGATATTGATAAAGACGCACAGATAGCACACGCCCGAATCGCCATTGCTACCAGCAATGTAGTCGGCAAAGGTCCGGGCAACTCAATACAACGCGATTTCCTCAGTCAAGCCTTCTCCGACTTTATCTTCGCCATTGTGATCGAAGAGATGGGATTGATAGGGGGGATATTCGTGGTATTCCTCTATCTATGCTTGCTGATGCGGGCCGGACGAATCGCCCAGAAATGCGAAAGGACTTTTCCCGCCTTCCTTGTGATGGGGATTGCCTTGTTGTTGGTATCGCAGGCAATACTGAACATGATGGTTGCCGTCGGACTATTCCCCGTCACAGGACAACCGCTACCTCTAGTCAGCAAAGGAGGAACAAGTACATTGATTAATTGTGCTTACATCGGAATGATATTAAGCGTCAGCCGATATACCGCTCATCTGGAAGAACAGAAAGCGCACGATGCGCAGATTCAGTTGCAGATCGCGACAGATGCGGCCGCCAATTCGGAAGCTCAGACTGCTGCCGAGCCAACTGCACAGATTTTGAACAGCGATGCAAAATTCGAGGATGAGAGTGACAAGCAATGAACGGTCAGTAGCACGAAACGGCCAACTGAACGAAACGGATAGGAGAAAAGAACTATGACGGAAAAAGAACTTAGAATTATTATTAGCGGTGGAGGTACGGGAGGGCACATCTTTCCCGCCGTCTCTATTGCAAACGCGATAATAGAGTTACGCCCTGACGCCAAAATCCTCTTTGTAGGAGCGGAAGGTCGTATGGAAATGCAACGGGTTCCCGATGCGGGCTATCAAATCATCGGTCTTCCGATAGCCGGTTTCGACCGCAAGCATTTATGGAAGAATGTATCGGTAATCATCAAACTGATACGCAGCCAATGGAAGGCGCGCAGTATCATCAAGAACTTCCGTCCGCAAGTAGCGGTAGGCGTAGGCGGTTACGCCAGTGGTCCCACGTTGAAGACCGCTGGAATGATGGGAGTGCCTACCTTGATACAGGAGCAGAACTCGTATGCCGGAGTCACCAATAAACTATTGGCACAGAAAGCCCGGAGAATCTGTGTAGCTTATGACGGTATGGAGAAATTCTTCCCTGCCGATAAGATTATCATGACGGGAAATCCGGTACGTCAGAACCTGACAAAAGATATGCCGTCCAAAGAGGACGCACTACGTTCTTTCCATCTGCAACCGGACAAAAAAACGATTCTTATCGTAGGTGGCAGCTTGGGAGCGCGCACCATCAATAACACGCTGACTGCCGGATTAGCGACAATCAAAGAAAACGGAAACATACAATTTATCTGGCAAACCGGTAAATATTACTATCCGCAAGTGACAGAAGCTGTGAAAGCGGCAGGCGCACTTCCCAATCTATATGTAACGGATTTTATCAAAGATATGGCTGCTGCCTATTCAGCGGCCGACCTTGTTATCTCCCGTGCAGGAGCAGGCTCCATCTCTGAATTCTGCCTATTGCATAAACCTGTCATTCTGGTACCTTCCCCCAATGTGGCCGAAGACCATCAGACTAAGAATGCCCTAGCACTGGTAGACAAACAGGCAGCCATCTACGTCAAAGACAGCGAAGCGGAAAAGACATTGGTAGATGTTGCTTTAACCACCGTCAATGATGAGCGGAGATTAAAAGAATTAAGCGAGAATATAGCCAAGCTGGCTTTACCCGATTCTGCGAAAATCATCGCGCAGGAAGTGATAAAACTGGCGGAAGCAAAGAACTAATCGATTCATACAAATACTAAAGATAGAAGAAATGAATATCGAAACTATAAAATCAGTTTATTTCGTAGGTGCCGGCGGTATCGGTATGAGTGCCCTTGTACGCTACTTCCTCTTCAAAGGCAAAGTAGTAGCCGGATATGACCGTACTCCCACTCCATTGACTGAAGCTCTGATTGCCGAAGGCGCGCAGATACATTACGAAGAAAATGTGGATTTGATTCCGGAAGCTTGTAAAGACAAAGAAAGTACGCTCGTCGTATTCACCCCCGCCGTCCCACAGGAACACGAAGAACTGGTTTACTTCCGCAACAACGGATTCGAGATACAAAAACGCGCTCAAGTATTGGGAACGATTACACATTCGAGCAAAGGCTTGTGTGTAGCCGGTACTCATGGAAAGACCACTACATCCACCATGACGGCACATCTGCTCCATCAGTCACACGTAGAATGTACCGCCTTTCTCGGAGGAATCTCGAAAAATTACGGAACAAACCTCTTGCTTTCACAGAAAAGCCCTTACACGGTAATCGAAGCCGACGAATTCGACCGTTCCTTCCATTGGCTGTCCCCGTTTATGTCTGTCATTACAGCTACCGATCCGGATCACTTGGATATTTACGGAACAGAAGCAGCTTATCTAGAAAGTTTCGAACATTACACAACCCTCATCCAGCCGGGCGGCGCATTGATCATCCGCAAAGGCATCTCACTACAGCCCAAAGTGCAACCCGGTGTACGCGTTTACACCTATTCACGTGACGAGGGCGACTTCCATGCAGAGAATATCCGCATCGGAAACGGAGAGATATTTATAGACTTTGTGGCGCCGGATACCCGTATCAATGATATCCAACTCGGAGTGCCCGTGAGTATCAACATAGAAAATGGCGTAGCCGCTATGGCATTGGCACACCTGAACGGAGTAACCGATGAAGAGATTAAAAGAGGCATGGCTAGTTTTCGGGGAGTAGACCGCCGGTTCGACTTTAAGATCAAGAACGACCGGATAGTCTTCCTGAGCGACTATGCCCATCATCCTTCAGAAATCAAGCAGAGTGTACTGTCGATGCGGGAGCTTTACAAAGACAAGAAAATCACAGCTATCTTCCAGCCACACCTTTATACCCGTACGCGCGATTTCTATCAAGACTTTGCCGACAGCCTGTCGCTGCTTGACGAAGTGATTCTGGTAGATATCTATCCGGCACGCGAAGCCCCGATTCCGGGAGTTACCAGCCGGCTGATTTACGACAATCTCCGTCCCGGTATCGAAAAAAGTATGTGCAAAAAGGAAGATATACTGAACATTCTGAAAGATAAAAACATTGAAGTATTAATAACTTTGGGAGCAGGAGATATAGACAACTATGTCCCCGAGATAAAGAAAATACTGGAAAGGAAGAATGATTAATAATTTATGGTAAAGAGAATCCTTCTGTCCATCGTCATGTTGGTGCTCATAGCCTACCTGGTCGTAGCTGTCAGCGCCTTCAACCGCAAGCCTGCCGACCAGACCTGCCGTGACATGGAATTAGTTATCAAGGATACCGCTTATGCCGGTTTCATCACTAAAGACGAACTGAAAGGCATCCTTCAGAAAAAAGGCATCTACCCCATCGGGAAAAAGATGGGACGCATCTCTACCAAGTCATTGGAATGGGAACTGAGTAAACACCCGTTGATTGACGAAGCTGAATGCTACAAGACTCCTAGCGGCAAAGTCTGCGTGGAAGTGACACAACGCATTCCCATCTTACGGGTAATGAGCGCCAACGGCGAGAATTACTACCTTGACAACAAAGGAACCGTCATGCCTCCCGATGCAAAATGCGTCGCTCACCGGGTAATTGTCACCGGAAACGTAGAAAAGTCGTTTGCAATGAAGGATTTATATAAGTTT
>OGIL01001484.1_pt1 | contig 12540 bp, 9 predicted proteins | sample 1571751 | NCBI WGS metagenome assembly OGIL01 (sample SAMEA2581964, study PRJEB24529) | metagenome | biome: Human gut stool | place: China | collected 2011 | reverse complement strand
CCGCAAAGGCGCTTTCGAATCGATCCGCCGGATCGTCGAGGGGGCCGGAAATCGGTTCGACGACGAAATCATGAAACTCGTCACGCTGATCTCAGAAAACGGCGGAACGCCGCTGGTCGTATCGGAAAACGAACGAGATATGGGCGTGATCGAACTGCAGGACATCATCAAGACGGGCATCCGCGAACGCTTCGAGCGGCTGCGCCGGATGGGCGTGAAGACCGTGATGGTCACGGGCGACAATCCGCTGACGGCCAAATACATCGCCGAGAAGGCAGGCGTCGACGACTTCATCGCCGAAGCACGTCCCGAGGACAAGCTCGAATACATCCGCCGCGAACAGCAGTCGGGCAAGCTGGTGGTCATGATTTGCGACGGCACGAACGACGCCCCGGCACTGGCGCAGGCCGACGTGGGCGTGGCCATGAACAGCGGCACGCAGGCCGCCAAGGAGGCGGGCAACATGGTCGACCTGGACAACGACCCCACGAAGCTGATCGAGATCGTCGAGATCGGCAAACAGCTGCTGATGACGCGCGGCACGCTCACGACCTTCTCCATCGCCAACGACGTCGCGAAGTACTTCGCCATCGTCCCGGCGCTGTTCATCGCCTCGATTCCGTCGCTCGGCGCGCTGAACGTCATGCACCTCCACTCGCCCGAAAGCGCCATTCTCTCGGCGGTGATCTTCAACGCCCTGATCATTCCGCTGCTCATCCCGCTGGCCCTGCGCGGCGTGACCTACAAACCGATCGGGGCCTCGGCCCTGCTGCGCCGCAACCTCTTTATCTACGGACTCGGCGGCGTGATCGTCCCGTTCGTCGGCATCAAACTGATAGACATGTTAATAAGCGTATTCTTTTAAAGCATTGCTTCAACTATGAAAAACCTTTGGATTTCACTCAAAATAACGCTGGCGATGTGTATCGTGCTCGGCGTGGGATATGTCCTCGTGCTGCGCGGCATCTCGGCCGTCGCAGGTCCCAACGGCGGAGAGGCCGACGTGGTGACGCTCGACGGACAGGTCGTCGGCGCGGCGAACGTGGGGCAGCGGTTCACCGATGTCCGCTATTTCTGGAGCCGTCCCTCGGCCGTGGACTACAACGGCGGCGGTTCGGGCGGCAGCAACAAGGCCACGACCAACCCCGAGCACCTCGCCGGGGTGGAACAGCGCGTGCAGGACTTTCTCGCGGCGCATCCCTACCTCTCGCGTGCGGAGGTTCCCGCCGAAATGGTCACGGCCAGCGGCTCGGGCCTCGACCCCGACATCTCGCCCCGCGGGGCGCAGGCGCAGGTGCGCCGCGTAGCCGAGGCACGCGGGCTGGACACCGCTACGGTACGGCATCTGGTCGACTCGCTGACCCAAAAACCATGGCTGGGACTTTTCGGCACGGAGAAGGTCAACGTGCTGCGCCTGAACGTCGCTTTGGAAGAACTGAACGAAAACTAATCGCAAACCATGAAAATAGATAAAACGATGAAACGCTGGATATTCATTCTGATCGCCGCTTTGGCAATCTTTCTGACCGCCGACCTCTGCGCCCGGGAGCGCGGGGTGAAATTCTCGGGCGGAACCGACCTGGTGAGCACCTACGTATGGCGCGGCGTCCGCGAAAGCGGCCCGGCTTTCCAGCCGTCGCTGACGATGAGCGCCGGAAACTTCTCGGCGACGGCCTGGGGTTCGGTCGATTTCGACAGCGCCTACAAGGAGATGGACCTCACACTGGCCTACGCGCTCGGACCCGTGACCCTTTCGGTGGCCGACCTCTACTGGACCGGACACGCCGACGACTGCTATTTCGTCTTCGACAGCCGTTCGCCCCACCGCATCGAGGTGGGCGCCAGCTGGGTCGTTTCGGAAAAGGTCCCCGTCACGCTGTCGTGGTACACGGTTCTCTTCGGCGCGGCCGACGTGAACCACAAGGGCGAACGCGCCTATGCCTCGTATTTCGAGGCGGCCTGCCCGTTCACGGTGAAGACCATCGACATGAAGGCCGGCGTGGGCATGGTTCCCTGGAACGCCGCCGCGACCTACCTCACCGGAGACCGCGGGTTCTGCGTGCAGAACGTCTTCCTCAATGCCGGAAAATCATGGACCATCAAAGGGACGGATTCGATGTCGGTCGGCGTTTTCACCAACCTGATCTGGAATCCGGCCCTGGACGACGTTAACTTTGTGGGAGGCATCTCCTTCCGGATGTAACCGATGGAGAGGCAGGACAGCGTTCAGCGGTTTCTGGAACTGATCCGGCGTTCGCACCGCGGCAAGTTCAAGGTCTACATCGGCATGAGCGCCGGCGTGGGCAAGACCTGCCGCATGCTGCAAGAGGCCCGCCAGCTGCTCGACGCGGGCGTCGACGTCCGCATCGGCTACATCGAAACGCACGGCCGCGCCGGAACGGAAGCCCTTGTCGAAGGGCTTCCGCTCGTGCCGCGCCGCAGACTCTTCTACAAGGGCAAGGAACTGGAGGAGATGGACACGCAGGCCATCGTCAACCTCCGCCCCGAGATCGTCGTCGTGGACGAACTGGCCCACACCAACATCGAGGGGAGCGAAAACCCCAAGCGGTGGCAGGACGTGATGCAGATTCTCGACGCAGGGATCAGCGTCATTTCGGCCGTCAACATCCAGCATATCGAGGGGCTGAACGAGTCCGTGCAGGAGATTACGGGCGTCGAGGTGCACGAGCGCGTGCCGGACAGCGTGCTGGCCATGGCCGACGAAGTGGTGAACATCGACCTCACGGCCGACGAACTGATCGAACGGCTGAAAGCCGGAAAGATCTACCGCCCCGACAAGATCGCCGCGGCGCTCGGCAACTTCTTCACGCAGGACAACCTGCTGCAACTGCGCGAACTGGCGCTGAAAGAGGTGGCGCTGCGCGTGGAAAAGAAGGTGGACAGCGAGGTGACCGGTTCCGAAACCTTCCGGCGCGACAAACTGCTGGCCGTGATCGACTCCTCCGAAAAACGCGCCCGCCGGGTCATCCGCAAGACGGCGCGCATGGCCACGCACCTGAACGCCGCCTTCACGGTGCTCTACGTGCAGGGCGACCGCGAGGCCGACGACCGCATTCCGCTGGCCCGGCAGCGTTACCTGATCAACAACCTGAACCTCGCCACGGAACTCGGCGGCGAGGTCCGCCGCATACGCTCGAACTCCCCGGTGGAGAGCATCGCCGGAGTGTGCCGGGAGCAAAAAATAAACATCGTCTGCATCGGGCGTCCCGAATTTTCACTATTTTCGCTGTTGAAAAGCGCAATCCGCCTGCGGCGTCTGACCGTCCGGCTGTCGCGCATGAACATCGACCTTTTCATTTTTTCATAAGCCATGAGAATACAAAGGAGAATCACCCTGGGCATCGGCATTCTTTTCACCATGATCCTGCTGCTGGGCATCCAGTCGGTCGGCTACGTCCGCCAGCTGTCGCGGGCGACGGGAACCATCCTCGCCGACAACTACAACTCGCTGCAATACGCCGGGGAGATGCTGCGGTCGCTCAACGACATCGGGCAGGATTCCATATCGCGGCACGCCCTGCGCGAAAACCTCGCCCTGCAACAGCAGAACATCACCGAGATCAGCGAGAAGGAGACCACCGCGGCGCTCGAACGCCACGTCGCCTCGCTGAGCGATCCGGTCACCGAAGCCGAAATCCGGACCGTGCGCGAAGACCTGTTCCGGATCATGGAGCTGAACATGGCGGCCATCCGCGCCAAGAGCGCCGGGGTGGAGCAGCGCGCCGACTACGCCATGTGGTGGCTGATCGCCGTCGCCGCGCTCTGCGCCCTGATCGCCGGGGGCATCCTCGTCTGGTTCCCGCAGTCGGTGCTGCGACCGATCGACGCGCTGAAAAAGGGGATCACCCAGATCGCCAACCACAACTACCGGGAACGGCTCGATTTCCCGGGCAACCGCGAGTTCGAATCCGTCGCCGAGTCGTTCAACGACATGGCCGCCAAACTCGACGAATACCGCCGCAGTTCGCTCGACGACCTGATGACCGCCAAAAAGCGCATCGAGGCGATCGTCGACACGCTGCACGAGCCGATCGTGGGGCTGGGTCCCGACCGCAGAATCCTCTTTATGAACCGCGAGGCGTTCTCGGTGCTGAACCTCCGGGAGGACGCCGTCGGACGCGACGCCGCCGAAGTGGCGCTGTCGAACGACCTGCTGCGGCGGCTCGTCCGGGGAGTGAACGACACGAAGAAGGACGCCGACAAGGAGCCGCTGAAAATCTACGCCGACAACAAGGAGAGTTATTTCCAGGTGGAGAACACGCCGCTTTACATCACTCCCGTCGGCGGGCGCGAACAGCAGTTCGTCGGCAACCTGATCGTCCTGAACAACGTCACCCGCTTCAAGGAGCTGGACTCCGCCAAGACCAACTTCATCTCGACCGTCTCGCACGAAATGAAAACCCCGATTTCGTCGATCCTGATGAGTTTGCAGCTGCTCGGCGACGACCGGCTGGGAACGCTGAACGGCGAGCAGAAACAGCTCGTCACGAGCATCAAGGAGAGCAGCGACCGCCTGCTTTCGATCACGGGCGAACTGCTGAACATGACCCAGATCGAGACCGGCAAACTTAAACTGATACCTAAAGTAACCAAGCCTATCGAACTGATAGACTATGCTGTAAAGGCTACGCAGGTTCTGGCCGAGAGGTTCTGCTGTTTCGTCGAGGTGGACTATCCCGAAAAGATCTCGAAACTCTTCGTCGACAACGAGAAGATCGCCTGGGTCATCACCAACCTGCTGTCGAACGCCATCCACCATTCGCCCGAACGGTCGCGCATCATCGTCGGCGCCGTACAGCGCGAAAAGGCGGTCGAGATCTACGTCCAGGACTTCGGGCGCGGCATCGACCCGCGTTACCACAAGAGCATCTTCGAGCGCTATTTCCGCGTCCCGGGAACCAAGGTGCAGGGCAGCGGGCTGGGGCTGGCCATCTCGAAGGAGTTCGTCGAAGCGCACGGCGGCACGATCTCGGTCGAGAGCGAAATCGGCCGCGGCAGCCGCTTCTCGATTCTGCTCCCGGCCTGAAAAACTACCCGCCGCCCGCTTCGGAGACTGTTCGGAGCGCCGCGAACAGACGAAATTCCTTACTCCGTCTGCGCCATCAGCCGGGGTCCTGCCTTGACGGCGGCGGGAAAGCGGCAGGGCACGGCGCTGTCCGCCTCGGAGGTAAGGATCACGACCGGCATACCGACGTAGACATACTTTTTCACCAATTCGAGCAAATCGCTATTGTTCAACCGGACGCACCCTTCGGTTGCACGCGTGCCGATCGAGGCGGGATCGTGGGTTCCATGGATACCGATGCCGCGGTGACCGGGCGTTTTCAGACGGATGAAATGCGAACCGTAGGCCCCTCTGATCTCCCCCTTACCGTCGCCAAAATCGTGCGTCCATGCGCTTGCGTCCTGAATCTGCTGGACGGAGAAAAGCCCTTCGGGCGTCTTCATATCACCCGGCTTCTCCTTGTTGCCCAGCGCCCGCCCGCAGGCAATGGGATAGACGGCCCGCAGGCAGCTGTTGAAATCGTAAACCGCAAGAGTCATCGACTCCTTGCAGACAGCAATAAATGCCGCCCCCGAAGGCGGCGTCTGCTGTGCACGTACGTCGACGGCGCAGAACAGCGCACATGCAAAAAAGGAACATAAGATTGTTTTCATAAGTGCAAAGATACGATTTCCCGGAGAAAATCCGCGGCATCGGCCCGGAAAGTCACAGGCTGTCTTCCGAAAAGACACCAATAGCCTCCGTATGAACAAAAACAGGAATTCCGGCATCATATTCGCCCAACTCTTTCGTTTAAATAGCATATCGGCGAAAAAATCGTATTTTTGCGCCGATATACCGGATACCAGGCAAACAATTCCGGATTTGGAAACAACATGAAACTATCACACGAGAAAATCGTGCAGCAGGCGGCCCGCGCCGGCCGCCGTACGCTGCAACTCGGCGAAGAGGCGGGCGGCAGAATCCGCCGTCTGTCGAAACGCTCCTGGCTGATCCTGGCCGGAATAGCCGTATTGACTGTCGGAGGGCTTTGGTGGTGGCTGCGCCCCGAACCCGTAAAACCCATATTGCCCGTGGTCCAGGTCGAGCCTGCCGAAACCGACGACATCGAACTCTACGGCGAATACGTGGGACGCATCCGCGCCCAGCAGTTCGTCGAAATCCGCGCCCGGGTGGAGGGCTTTCTCGAAAAAATGCTTTTCGAGGAGGGAACCTACGTCAAGAAGGGGCAGCCGCTGTTCATCATCGACCCCAAGCTCTACGAAGCCCGGGTAAACAAGGCGAAGGCACAGCTGAACAAAGACAAGGCTCTGGAACTCAAGGCCGACCGCGACCTGAAACGCATCCGCCCGCTCTACGAGCAGAACGCCGCGAGCCAGCTGGACCTCGACAACGCCATCGCCTCCTACGAAAGCGCCACGGCCTCCGTGGCGATGAGCGAGGCCGACCTCACGCAGGCCGAAACCGCCTTGAGCTACACGACCGTCAGTTCGCCGCTGTCGGGCTATATTTCCGAGCGCAGCGTCGACATCGGCACGCTCGTAGGTCCCAACGGCAAATCGCTGCTGGCGACGGTGGTCAAGAGCGACACCGTGCGCGTGGACTTCAGCATGACGGGACTCGACTACCTCAAAAGCAAGGCCCGCAACGTCAACCTGGGCCAGAAGGACTCCACCCGCAAGTGGGACCCCTACATCACCATCACGCTGGCCGACAACACCCAGTATCCGCTGCGCGGACTGGTCGACTTCGCCGATCCGCAGGTCGACCCCGAAACGGGAACCTTCTCCGTGCGCGCCGAAATGGCCAACCCCGACCGCATCCTGCTGCCGGGACAGTTCACGAAGGTGCGCCTGCTGCTCGACGTGCGCGAAGACGCCACGGTCGTGCCGACCAAGTCGGTCGTCATCGAGAAGGGCGGCGCCTACATCTTCGTCATACGGCCCGACAGCATCGCCGAACGCCGTCTGATCGAACTCGGCCCCGAGGTCAACAACCGGGTGATCGTCGAACGCGGCGTCGTTCCCGGCGAGAAGATCGTCGTGGAGGGTTTCCACAAACTGACGCACGGCGACAAGGTCGACCCCGTGCCGGTCCCCGAAAAAAGCAGTGCAACCGAGACGGAGGCGTCTGAAAAATAGCGAGCCATGAAATCGGATTTCTTTATCGACCGGCCCGTGTTTTCAACCGTCCTGTCGGTGGTCATCGTGATCGTCGGCCTGTTAGGACTGGTGATGCTCCCCGTGGACCAGTATCCGCGCATCGTGCCCCCGGTGGTCAAGATCTCGGCCTCCTATCCGGGAGCCAGCGCCCAGACCGTGACGCAGGCCGTGGCGACGCCCATCGAACAGGAGCTGAACGGAACCCCCGGCATGCTCTACATGGAGTCGACGAGCAGCAACTCGGGAGGTTTCTCCGCCACCGTGACCTTCGACATCGACACGGACGCCGACCTGGCGGCCGTCGAGATTCAGAACCGCGTGAAGCAGGCCGAGGCGCGCCTCCCGGCCGAAGTCATCCAGAACGGCATCTCGGTCGAAAAGCAGGCTTCGAGCCGGCTGATGACCATTACGCTGCTGTCGAACGACCCCAAGTTCGACGAAATATACCTCTCGAACTACGCCACGCTCAACGTGCTGGACATGCTGCGCCGCGTGAAGGGCGTCGGCAGCGTCTCGAACGTCGGCAGCCGCTACTACGCCATGCAGATATGGGTGCAGCCCGACCGGCTGGCCAACCTCGGACTGACGGTGCAGGACCTGCAAAAGGCCCTCAAGGACCAGAACCGCGAATCGGCGGCGGGCGTACTGGGCCAGCAGCCCATCACGGACCTCGACGTCACGATCCCGATCACCGCCCGCGGACGCCTTTCGTCGGTGGGCGAATTCGAGGAGATCGTCGTCCGCGCCAACCCCGACGGATCGCTCATCCGCCTGCGCGACGTGGCGCGCATCTCGCTCGAAGCCTCGTCGTACAGCACCGAGAGCGGCATCAACGGCGGCAATGCGGCCGTGATGAACATCAACATGCTGCCGGGCGCCAACGCCATGGAGGTGGCGCGCTCGGTGCGCGAGACGATGGAGGAGATCAGCCGCAGCTTCCCCGAAGGCATCTCCTACAAGATACCGTTCGACATGACCTCCTACATCTCGCAGTCGATCAGGGAGGTCTACCACACACTGTTCGAAGCCCTGCTGCTGGTGATCCTCGTGGTTTTCCTCTCGCTGCAAAACTGGCGCGCGACGCTCATCCCGACCATCGCCGTGCCGATCTCGCTGATCGGTACGTTCGGCGTGATGCTGGCATTCGGATTCTCGCTCAACATGATGACCCTGCTGGGCCTGATCCTGGCCATCGGCATCGTCGTGGACGACGCCATCGTGGTGGTGGAGGCCGTCGAGCGCATTATGAACGAGGAGGGGCTATCGCCCTACGAAGCCACGAAAAAGGCCATGAGCGGACTGGGCAGCGCCATCATCGCCACATCGCTGGTGCTGTGCGCCGTGTTCGTTCCCGTGAGCTTCCTTTCGGGCATCACCGGCCAGCTCTACCGCCAGTTCACCATCACGATCGCCGTGTCGGTGCTGATCTCGACGTTCGTGGCCCTGACCCTCTCGCCGGCCCTCTGCGCCCTGATCCTGCGTCCCGATTCGGGCAAGCGGAAAAACCGCCTCTTCCGCCGCATCAACATCTGGCTGGGCAGCGGAACGAAGTTCTACGAGCGGATGATCCGCGGCGGCGTGCGCCACTCGAAACGCATGCTGGCGCTGTTCGGACTGACTCTCGTGGCGCTGTGGGCGCTCAACAAGATCGTACCCCAGAGCTTCATGCCGCAGGAGGACCAGGGCTATTTCACCGTCGAGCTGGAACTTCCGGAAGGAGCCACGCTCGAACGCACGCGCCGCGTGACAGACCGCGCCATGAAGTACCTGATGTCGCTCGAAGACGTGGAATATGTGCTCAACGTCACCGGATCAAGCCCCCGCGTGGGCACCAACCAGTCACGCAGCCAGTTGACGGTGATCCTCAAACCGTGGGAGGAGCGCAAAAGTTCGAACATCCGCCGGCTGATGAACGACATCCGCGAGGAGATGCGCCGTTATCCCGAAAGCAAGGTCTACCTCTCGACGCCGCCCGTCATTCCGGGACTGGGCGCCTCGGGCGGGTTCGAAATGGTGCTCGAAGCCCGCGGCAACGCCTCGTACGGCGACCTTCAGCGGGCCGTGGACACGCTGCTGCACTACGCCTCGAAGCGCAAGGAGCTGACGGGACTCTCGTCGTCGATGCAGAGCGACATCCCGCAGCTCTATTTCGACGTGGACCGCGACAAGGCCCAGATGCTCGGCGTCCCGATGGCCGACATCTTCTCGACGATGAAGACCTTCACCGGATCGGTCTACGTCAACGACTTCAACATGTTCAACCGCATCTACCGCGTCTATATCCAGGCCGAAGCCCCGTACCGGGCGCAGCGGGAAAACCTCGGGCTGTTCTTCGTCCGGGGCGCCGACAAGGCGATGATTCCCATCACGGCGCTCGGCACGACCTCCTACACCACGGGACCGGGCACGATCCGCCGCTTCAACATGTTCAACGCGGCGACCATCTCGGGCGAGGCGGCGCAGGGATCCAGTTAGGGGCAGGCCATGGCCATACTCGAACAGATCGCACGCCGCCACCTGCCGTCGACGATCGGCGTCGAGTGGAGCGGACTTTCCTATCAGGAAAAGCACGTCAGCGGCCAGACGGGCTACGTGCTGGCGCTGGCCTTCCTCTTCGTCTTCCTGTTCCTCGCGGCGCAGTACGAGAGCTGGCTGATCCCCGTGGCGGTGATCCTCTCGCTGCCGATCGCCGGCATCGGCGCCTACCTGGGCAACTGGGCCTGCGGACTGGAGAACAACATCTATTTCCAGATCGGACTGGTGATGCTGGTGGGTCTGGTGGCCAAGAACGCCATCCTGATCGTCGAGTTCGCCAAGGACGAGGTCGAAAAGGGCCGCGACATCCTCACGGCCGTCATCCTGGCCGCGCGCCTGCGCTTCCGGCCCATCGTCATGACCTCGCTGGCCTTTATCCTCGGCATGCTGCCGCTGGTCTTCGCCAGCGGACCCGGGTCGGCCAGCCGCCAGGGCATCGGCACGGGCGTTTTCTTCGGCATGCTCGTGGCGATCACCGTGGGCATCGTCTTCGTACCGCTCTTCTTCGTCTGGGTTTACAAACTGAAAGAAAAATGGACAACACGATGAAACGAAGCGCAACATATCTCCTCGGAGTGCTTCTGCTGCTCGCGGCGGGAAGCTGCTCCGTGCAGAAGAAGTGCAAGGCTCCGCAGCTCGACATGCCCGCGGAGATCGTCGCCGGGCAGAGCGACACGCTGACGCTGAGCGACCGGAAGTGGTGGGAGGTCTACACCGACACGACACTCTGCCGGCTGATCGGCCGCACGCTCGACCGCAACCGCAACATGCTCTCGGCCGAGGCGCGCATCCGCCAGCTGGAGGAGCTTTACCGCGTAAGCAAGGCGGCCCGGCTGCCGTCGCTGGGCGGGCTGGCCGCTGCCGACTACGAGACCAACGACTACTACGGCGAAGCGCACAAGGGCGACGCCGAGTTCGACGTGAAAGCCACCTTGAGCTGGGAGGCCGACCTGTGGGGCAACCTGCGCTGGGCCAAGCGCAAGGGCGCGGCCGAATACCTCGCCTCGGTCGAGGCGGCGCGCGCCATGCAGATGACGCTCGTGGCGGAGGTCGCCACGGCCTACTTCGAGCTGGTGGCTCTGGACCACGAACTGGGCGTCGTACGCCGCACGGTGGAGACCCGCGAGGAGAGCGTGCGTCAGGCGAAACTGCGTTTCGAAGGAGGACTGACCTCCGAAACGGCCTACCAGCAGGCGAAGGTCGAGCTGGCGAGCGCCTCGGCGCTGATTCCCGACCTCGAACTGCGCATCGCCCAGAAGGAGAACCAGATTTCGGTGCTCGCGGGCGACTATCCCTCGCGCGTGGCGCGCTCGAAGATGGACATGAACGTCCGGATGCCCGACTCGCTGCCCGTGGGCCTTCCTTCGACGCTGCTGCAACGCCGTCCCGACGTGCGGCAGGCCGAGCAGAACCTCAAGGCGGCGATGGCCTCGGCGGGCATGGCCTATGCCGACCGGTTCCCGCGGCTGACGATCTCGCTGACGGGAGGGCTCGAAAACGACGCGCTCAAGGGACTGATCAATTCGCCCTTCTCCTACGCCGCCGGCAACCTCACCGCGCCGCTGTTCGCCTTCGGATCGAAGCGTGCGAAATACCGCGCGGCGCTGGCGGCCTACGACCAGGCGCGGCTGGCCTACGAACAGAAAGTGCTGGAGGTTTTCCGCGAAGTGAACGACGCCGTGACGGCCTACCGCAACATGCGCAGGACGGCCGAACTGAAATTCAACCTAAAGGAGGCGGCCCGGCAACACGTCGTGCTGGCCAAATTGCAGTATATCAACGGCGTGATCCGCTACATCGACGTGCTCGACGCCCAGCGGAAGTTCTTCGACGCACAGGTCGAGGAGAGCAAGGCGGTGCGCAACGAGCACCTCGCGCTCGTGGGGTTGTACAAGGCCCTCGGGGGCGGGTGGCAGCCGTCGGATGCCGAAAAAAAGGGTTGACCGGAAATGGTCAACCCTTTTTCTTCCCCAGTTTGGCCCGGATGCGGCTCAACGACTGCGGCGTGATCCAGAGGTAGGAGGCGATGTGCTTCAGCGGCACGTATTGCAGCAGTTCGGGGCTTTCCTCCATCAGCGTCCGGTAGCGCTCCTCGGCCCGCGGAGCGCCGCCCGAGAGCATCCAGTTTTCGAGCGCCAGGAACTGCTCCTCGAAAAGCCTCCTCCCGAAATTGGCCGCTCCGGCCGATCGGGCGAAAAAGGCCTCCAGGTCGGCTTTGGAGATGCCGTAAAGTTCGGCGTCGCACATCGCCTCGATGGAGATTTTCGAAACCTCGTTGCCCACGTAGCCCCACGTCGAAAAGAGCGCCTCGCCCTCGCCGGCGAACCAGACCGAGACATCCGCGCCGTCGTCGAGATAGTGCCCCAGCCAGATGCCGCGGCTCACGACGTAGAAACCGGAATTCCGCTCGCCCTGACGGACGACGCACTCCCCCTTGCGGAACACGCGCCGTTCCATCAGCCCGATCAGCCGCAGGCAGTCCGCCGCGGGCAGGTTGTATTTCCTGCTGAATTTCTCGATAAACGCCTCCATGCCTTACAGGTTTGAGGCCGTAAAGATAGCACAAAAAACAAATTTCCGGTTTTGTTTCAGCGGCAAAGCCACGCTGCGACCCTCCTAAAACGCGCTTTTTAAGCGGGTCCGCCCGTAAATCGCCGCAACGACCGCGAAGGTGAGCGCCTCGGCCAGCGGCACGGCCAGCCAGATGCCCTCCACACCCAACAGCAGGGGCAGGCCGAAGAAACACGCCGCCATGAAGACGAATCCCCGCAGGACGGTCACGGCCATCGCCGGACGGGGCCGCTCGACGCTCTGGAA
>OGIL01001481.1_pt1 | contig 12582 bp, 10 predicted proteins | sample 1571751 | NCBI WGS metagenome assembly OGIL01 (sample SAMEA2581964, study PRJEB24529) | metagenome | biome: Human gut stool | place: China | collected 2011 | reverse complement strand
TTTTTCCTTTACTGCTGTAATGCATTCATAAACTTCGGAATCAGCTGTTTTTTTCTCGATACCACACCTTCCAGACGACAGGAACTGTCTTCCCCTTTCTCTCCGAATGCCTCATATACCAGTCCATCCGATCCCTCTCCGTAACACAGAAGTTCCGTGGACTCCTTGATGATGTTGGTCAGCATGAAGAACACCATCTTGATTCCATGTTTGCCACATTCTTTTTCCATATACGGCATCAGGCGGTCTTTGACCGTCTGCAGTTCTTCCACGGACATGAAGCTGATCTGTCCCACACCGAATGCCAGGTCATCCACGATAAATTTCTTATAATCCTGATAAAAGATTTCTTCCGGTGTCTTGCTGCTCAGATTGCTTCCGGCACGGAACATTTCCCGCCCATATGTTTCAATATCCAGCTCTGCCTTTTTTGCCAGCTGCATGCACGCTGCCACGTCATCCGACGTACACGTCGGTGATTTAAAAATCAATGTATCGGAAATGATTGCCGAACACAGCAGCGCCGCTGTATTTTTATCAATTTCCGCCTGATTTTCCTGATACATATGATAAATAATCGTTGCCGTACTGCCAAGCGGCTGGTTTCTAAAAAATACCGGTGATACCGTCTGAATTGCCCCCAGCCGGTGATGGTCAATAATTTCAAGAATTTCCGCTGTTTCAACGCCATTGACTGCCTGACCCCTTTCGTTGTGGTCAACAAGAATCAATTTTTTCTTTCCTGCTCCCAGTAAATTTCTTCTGGAAATCATCCCCACATAATTGCCCTGTGTATCCTCGACCGGAAAATCCCGGTGGCGAAGCTTTGCCATAACCGTCTGGATATCTTCAATAAAGTCTTCTGTTTGAAATTTGACAATTCCTTCTTTTTCTTTCATCAGAAAACGTATCGGCATACTCTGGTTAATCAGTCTTGCTACCGTATATGTATCAAATTTAGTTGTAATTAACAGACAGTTGTGTTCCTTTGCCACTTTTGTGATGGTCTTTGACACCTGTGCGCCTTCACAGATAATCAGGCATCCTGCTTCCATTTCAATTGCGCACAGCTGTGCCTCATAGCGGTTCCCCAGAATAACAATATCTCCTGTCCCGATATAATTTTCCATCATATCCGGGTTGGCCGCCGCAATCACAACTTTTCCTTCTTTAAAAATACCGTCTGCTTCCCCTGCAACAACCGTTCCTTCCAATGTATCCACAATATTCTGATATCGTGTCTGGGCTGTTGCAAGGATGGTGCTGTCATAAACCTGAAAATACGATTTTGCTATATCTCCAATCGTAATCAACCCTTCCAGCACATTTTCTTTTGTTACCGGAAGTGTCACGACATTCTGCTCTTTCATCAGGGTCCACGCCGTTTTTACTGAAATCTCTTTAGAAACACCCGGTGTTTTTCGAATCTGGATATCCCGTACCTGTGGTCTGACATCCTTCATATATTCCGGCGGCTGTATCCCCAGTTTATCCATCACATACTGTGTTTCTTCATTCAGATGTCCTGCACGTTTAGCCACATAATGCTGTCCTGTTATTTTTTCTTTTAGTCTTGCATAACAAATTGCTGAGCATACAGAATCTGTATCCGGATTTTTATGTCCAATCACATAAACTGTTTCCTTTCCTTCCATATCCACCTCTCCACTTAAAAAACTGTTATAGCTGTACCGTTTCTACCTAACATACATACTATAACAGTTCTTTATGGTTTTCAACCGTTTTGCCTTTATTTTGTCTGTTTAATCTGTCTGTAAGCACGCTGCACTAATTTGTGAAAACAACAATATTGGTCTTATCTGTTTCTCCCAGACGTGCCAGCAGCTTTTTAAGATTCTCAACCGCTTTCTTATAAACATAATATGCATCATATGTCTGCTGGAAATAATCCATGGCTCCCTGAATATCCTCACGGTCTTTTGCCTCCCATGAAAGTGTCGCATATTTATGGATATTATTATGCGTTTCAATAACTTCTTTAAATTCTGCACTGCCTGTAATCTGTGGATTCGTCTGTGCAGCAAGCCATTTACCGATTTTACAGGTCTTCGGATTATTCAGCTGTTCTTTTCTTAACCGCTCAAAATCAACGGCATTGTTATAAACTCTCCACATCAGGATAAAGTGGTCATTAATAAATACATCCAGCCAGTCCTGCTGTGTAATCTCAGCAAATCCACGTACCATATCACTTCTTGTTGTATCAATGTAACGCCCGATTTTATAGACATGCGTTCCCATTTCCGTACAGTCATCAGAAAGTTCTTTATAACTCTTGGAAATGCTTTCAATCTGCCTTGTAAAGTCTTTTGTTACGTCTGTCTGTGTATCAATATCCTCAAAAGCATTGTCAACACGATCCTTAATCTGATTCATCTGCTGATTCATCTGTCGGATTGATTCCAATGACTGTTCTACCTTTTCATTGCCCTCTGCAAGCTTGGAGGTTGTTTCATTCATGGAAAGTGCCAGTTCCCCGATATCCGTACGCAGTTCTGCTACATATTTAACAATGTCTTCTGCAGATTCTGCGGTATTGCCGGATAACTGTCTTACCTGATCAGCAACGACTGCAAAGCCCTTTCCTGCTTCTCCTGCTCTTGCAGCTTCAATCGATGCATTTAACGCCAGCAGATTACTCTGGCTTGCAACCTTCTTTACCACATCGACAATTTCACCGATTTTATCAATCTTGCCCTGAAATTCCTGTACCTGTTCATTGATTGCCTGAATCTTTTCAGAAGACTCATTGACAACCTGTATGCTGTTGTTCATATTTTCCGTACTACTGTCAGCGGTTGCAATGACATCATGTGTATTCTCACGGATATGTGACATTGCTTCCGAAATATTGTTAATAGATGTTTCCATGTCACGGCTTGCATTTTCCATATCCCGGATGGATTCTGTCTGGGACTGAACCTGATCTAATGTCTTTTTTACATAAGAGTTATCACCGATTGAACCCATTGCCTGATTCAGACGCATTACAAAATTGTTATTGGAACGCTTATATGCGTGTATCAGTTCATTAAACTTTTCTCCATATGCCGGATTCTGGAATGCGCTTGTATCAATATCCTCATAATTACCGCCAATCACGCCATCCATTGCCTGCATAAGCAACTGCAAGTCCTTTTCTTCTGAATAACCATTTGCTGTCTTTTTTCCAAACATATCTATTACCTCTCTGATTCGCTTTTATCTTAGTCGTATTTTATCACATAATAACAAAAAAGAATACTTATTTTTGCTTATTTTTTGCATATATTACAAAATCTTTTTCCGAATCCAGCGCAATTTCTTCCAGTTCCACAATGCTCCCAGTTTATTGTAAACCCAGTAGCCTGCATTTGCCGCCTTTTGCAGCAAAAAATTTGTTTCCTCTTCCATTTCTTTTAAAACACTGCCGCCCTGTGCCTGCACCCATCCTTCTTTAATTGCCCGGATTAAATCATTGTTGTTTGCAATTTTTTGTGTGAATTCTGTATATGCTGCCCCGACTACGCGCATCTTATGTGCATCCGACCCTGCCACTTTCGGCTTATGCAGACAGCCTGCCAGATTATCAGCACAGGCATTTGCCCACGGTCTGATGCAGGCATTAAATGTTTCCACGAAATCAAATTTTTCCAGGAATTCATTGTGTTTTTTACCAAATCGCGTATTGGTAAATGCAAAAAATCCCGGTCCGTACGGATGTGCAAGTCCTAAAATACCACCTCTTTCATGCACAATTTTTTCTAACTGTGCCAGTGTCATTCCACGGATTTCCATAAAAGCATCATTTATACAGTCCGGCAGTACCGCAATCACATGGCCGCCATCCCTTGTATCATACTCAATGCCCTTTAATACCGTAAACGGCTTTTCCAGATGCAGATTCTTTGCAATCTTTTCAAATTTGCGGTAGCCGTCATAGGAGTTGTGGTCTGTTACCAGCATTCCGTCAAAGCCCTCTTTTACCAGCTTCGTGATATATTCCTGAATCGGCACCTTTGCATCAATTGACCCCTCTTTTGTATGGCAATGCATATCCAGTTTCATTTTTATTCTCCATTCTGTATTTTTTAACATCAGTGTCAAAAACAAATTTTAACATTTATATTACCTATCATGATAAATCATTTGACAATTTCATAACCAGCTACACTATAACACAGCGCCACCTTTTTTTCCATATTTTTTCACTTTCCGGTCCCTTATTTCATATATTAAAATAACTCTGCTATCAAAGGATTTTGTTTATGAATTATCGGAACTGTCTTAAAATTTTATGCAGTATTTCTGTTGTCTGCCTGTGCTGTACATGTATGGGCTGCAGCAAAACAAAAAGCACCGGCAGCACATCCATCACTTTAAATGAAGTTGCGCACTCCGTTTTTTATGCACCACAGTACGCGGCAATTGAATTGGGATATTTTAAGGAAGAAGGCATTGACCTTACACTTGTAACCGGATTCGGCGCTGACAACGTTATGACTTCCCTGATTTCAGATGATGCACAGATTGGCCTTATGGGTTCTGAATCTTCTATCTATGTATACGCACAGGGTGCATCGGATTACGCCGTCAATTTTGCCCAGTTGACACAGCGCGCCGGCAACTTTCTGGTATCCAGAACGGCAGAAGATGATTTTTCATGGGAAAACCTGCGCGGAAAAACGATTCTTGGCGGCAGGGCAGGTGGTATGCCACAGATGCTTTTGGAATATATTTTAGAAAAGAACGGACTGTCTAAAGAAGACGTCAATATTATTCAGAACGTAGATTTCGGCTCAACTGCCGCGGCATTTTCGTCCGGCATTGCCGATTATACCGTGGAATTTGAACCGTCCGCAACACTTCTAGAACAGGAAAGCGCCGGATTTGTCGTGGCTTCTTTGGGCGTGGAAAGCGGCTATGTGCCGTATACTGCCTATTGTGCCAAAAAGAGCTTCCTTTCTAAAAACTCTGATGTGATTGCTGCCTTTACCAGAGCCATTCAAAAAGGGCTTGACTACTGTAATTCCCACTCCGCCGAAGAAATTGCTGCGGTAATTGCACCACAGTTTCCGGAAAATACCCAAAACGATATCGCCGTCATTGTTGCACGATATCAGAATCAGGACACATGGAAAACCGATACGGTATTTTCCAAAGAAAGTTTCACACTGCTGACTGATATTTTACGAAACTGCGGCGAGTCAGACACGGATGTTCCTTATGAAGACCTTGTCACCACAACATATTCCAAACAGGCAACGGCCGAATCTGTTTCATATTAAGCCACATGCAAGATTTAACTCTGCCGCTTTTTCATTTCATGATTTAAAGTGCCGTCCGAGCCGTTCGCGGAATTTTTTGCTGTGCTTTGCATGCCTTTGAACCTGTAACAGCACCAGACGGCACATCACTGCAAATACCGGAACTGCTGCTGCCATTAAAATCCCCGTAACCATTACCCATACCGGTGACAACGGATACAATGCGAACAGCGGCTTTAAAAACAGTACACTGAATACTGCCCCGGATGCCATCAGTATACAGATGCCTGTTCTGATTTTATCCAGCGGCATACAGATTCTTATAAGTGCTGCCATTCCGACAGCCAGCAATATCATGATACACATTGTAGAAAGCTGCTCATGTCCGATGCCGGCACAATTTCCTGCAACGTTAAGCACTGCCAGCAGTATAAAATCCGTCAGTGCCGCAGGCAGTGCCAAAAGCACGACATTGGTTAAAAAATGTCCTTCTATGCGGCTTTTATCCGGCTGCATTGCCAGTAAAAATGCCGGTGTACCGATGGTGAATGTTCCCAAAAAAGACAACTGTGTCGGATACAGCGGATATTTACTGACTGCCACAAATGTAAACAGTGTCATCAGCATAGAAAACAGATTTTTCACCAGAAACAGCGAAGCAGAACGCTGGATATTGTTGACCACGCGTCTGCCCTCTAATACCACGGACGGCATCCTTGCAAAATCAGAATCCAAAAGAACAATCTGTGCCGCATTGGATGCCGCTTCACTGCCGGATGCCATCGCAATACTGCAGTCCGCTTCTTTTAATGCCAGCACATCATTGACACCGTCCCCTGTCATTGCAACAACATTGCCTGCTTTTTTGAGTGCCAAAAGAAGTTTCTTTTTCTGTTCCGGCGATACTCTGCCAAATACCGTATAAATCGGTGCAGCTTTTTCCAGTTCTTCATCAGAAAGCTGTGAAACATCAATATATCTGTCTGCTTCTGCAATCCCTGCCTTTTTTGCAACTGCCGCCGCTGCTTTGGGATGATCGCCGGATATAACCTTAATACAGACGTCTTCTTTCTGAAAATATTCAAATGTTTCCCGCGCATCCCTTCGGATCGGATTACTCACTAAAATAAATGCAAGCGGTTCAAACAAATGCTGTTCTTCCCCATACCTGCCAAATGCAAGCACACGTACACCTTTGTCGATTTTATCAGAAATTTGCACGTCATATTTTCCGTAACGCTCTGCCAGAAGCCGCTCCGGCGCACCAATCAGATATAGTCCTTCTTCAAAACGTACACCGGAATATTTGCGCTGTGAAGAAAACGGAATGACTTTTTGTGCCTTTCGTTCACTTTTTCCGTCAAAATAGTCTTTTAATGCCTGCATCGTGATATTATCCGCATCCAGATTTGCTACAACATCTCCGATTAAGGCATGAAGCGAAGTTTCTTCTTCCTCTTTTGCCAGCGGAATAATTTCCCGGACAGACATTTTATTTTCCGTAATCGTTCCCGTCTTGTCCACACACAGGACATTGACCCGCGCCAGCGTTTCAACACATGCCATTTCATGAACCAGCACTTTTTTTCTGCCAAGGCGCATGACACTGACAACCAGTGCAATGCTCGCTAAAAGATACAGTCCTTCCGGTATCATACCGACCAGTGATGCAATCATGGATACGACACTTTCCTGTATGGTCGAACCAATGACAAAATGCTGCTGCAAAAACAGCAGGATTCCAATCGGTATAATAACAATGCCAATAATACGCACCAGACGGTCTAAGGAACGCATCATTTCCGTCTGTGTATTTTTACGCGATGCTTTTGCTTCTAACATCAGCTGTGCCGCAAAAGATAACAGTCCCACTTTTGTAAGTGTCGCATATCCTTTTCCTGAAACAACAAAACTGCCGGAATACAGTATATCGCCCGGATTTTTTACCACTTCATCCGCTTCACCTGTAATCAATGCTTCATTGACACGAAGACTGCCTTTCTCAACAACTGCATCTGCACAAATCTGGTTTCCTGCCTGAAAAACGCAAAGGTCTCCAAGCACCAGCTGTTCTGAATCCACCTGCAGCATCTGCCCGCTGCGCACAACCTGCGTTTTAGGTTCATTCATCAGTGTCAGCCTGTCTAACACCCGTTTTGCCCGGATTTCCTGAACAATGCCAATCATTGTATTGCACACAATAATAGGCAAAAAGGTCATATTTACATATGACCTTACAAAAACTAACAATGCCGTAAACACTGCAAATATGAAGTTAAAATATGTAAAAATGTTACCGGCAATAATCTGTCCGACAGATTTGGACTGATTTTTCACCTGTACATTTCCATAACCGGCATACAGCCTTTTTTGTGCTTCTTCGCAGCTTAATCCACGGTTTTCATTAGTCATCTGAATATTCAATCTCCTTACCCGCAACGCGGAACGTATAATAAATAGTGACTGCAAAAATAACCAGCTTTACAGCAAAGCTTACTGCTATGCTTGCAATGGATTCCTGATTATAAAGCTGGAATGAAATCATCGCAAAAAATGTCACTGCCGCTGTAACGCCGTACCACCATTTTGCCAGATTTCCTTTAATAACACCAAAAATCACATTCATTAATGCGATATTTAAAACCATATCGAGAATACAGTTGACACCCAGTAACAGCCATAAAACGGATGGTGTTGTAAACAGTGCCGAAACCGTTTCATAGGTTGTTGTCACCTCTTCCGCCGCCAGCTGTGCCAGCATATCCTGTGCCTGTCCTGCCTGGATTGCGGTACACCACGTAATGTAGGAAATCGCTGTCATACCGTATAAAAGGCTGTCGCCGATTGAAAGACCGATTCCTGCAAGATAGACATCGCCTTTACGCTCAAAACGTTCATTTAACATATAGCCGGTAACAACTCTTGCTGCTGTAAATCCGGCTGTCGCAAACAGCGCATATACAATATTATACGTTGCCGGGTTGTTATAAAAAGTATTGTCTATACTCGGTATCAGTGCCAGCGCCGATGTTGCCAGATTGGCAAAAATAAATACAAAAACGGCATAGGCAATCACACCTAAAATCCCCGGCATAACTCTTGCTTTCCATCTTTTCATAATAACAACTACAAGTACAATAATTGCCGAAAGCATAAGAATCCCACCCGCCGAGAGCATGGATGACGTTCCTGCCGGCAGGGTCTGTGTCAAATCAATTGTTTCCATAAAATCTCCATTCCGCCGTTTCCATCTGCCACGGCTTTTTATCTTTCTTAATCATATCATTTCTGTCTGTAAAAGCCAATAAAATATCTATTAAAGTTTGTTCTGTACAGACGAAAAGAGCAGCCACATAGCTGCGGCTGCTCCTCTCATAATCTTAATTGCATAACAATATATCTTTTTTAATAACGAAATGTATATTTAAAAAGGCACACTGTAAACCATTTGGATTATAATTTTGTTACATTAATAGCCTGAGGACCTTTAGCGCCTTCTGTTACGTCAAACTCTACTTCTGCGCCTTCGTCTAATGACTTGAATCCGCTCATGTTCAGACCTGAGTAATGTACGAACACATCCTTGCCTTCTTCATCGCTGATAAAGCCATAGCCCTTTTGGTTATTAAACCACTTTACTGTACCTTTCATTTCAAGTACCTCCAAAAAAATATATGGTGCCAAACACCTTCTTTATCTTAGCATTTGCGGCAATTGTTGTCAATGAAATCTCACTATTTGTTTTCGGACTCCCCAACCTGTAAATACACACGGCTAAGCTCAATTTTATCATCGCCCTGCTGAACTACCGACACGATATTTCCGGCTGTAACCTGTGCTTTTTCCACCCGCAGCAAATGGCTGTTGATAATCTCTGTCGGATAGGCTTTGTCATTAATATAGACCACACTGTAATCATTAAAATTACTGCCTTCCACGCATACATAATCCTTGTAATTATATGCATTGGTGATTGTAATATCATTTTGTCCCATAATCAGATTGGTTGCCTGAAATGGATTTTCCCCACCATATAAATCACAGTTTCCATATAAAATGTCGTATTCAAGAATCTTTAAATCTTTTAAATAGTCCGGCGTGTCCTTACGTTTCTGATGAAACTTTGTCAGATAACCTTCCGACATGCCAAGCATCTGCTGTACATGCGCTGCCAACTGATAACTTTCCAGATTTTCTTTTTCGGACGGCAGTGAAAAATTGCTCCAGACAACGTACTGTGTCTGATAAATGTCGCCATTTTTAAGTACTTCGTCCGTAAATGAAAATCCCGGCAGGTGGTCGCCGTACATAACAAGCACTGTCTCTTCATCCCTGCTTTCGAGCATCGCCGTCAACTCCCGCAGGAAATTATCCATTTCATGAATCTGGTTGACATAGTAGGTAAATGCCTTTTCCTTTGCCGTATCAAAAAATCCCGTTACCGTAATTTCCGGCACAAAGCCCTCCGGATAATCTGACGGATAATCGCCATGTCCCTGTACGGAAATTGTATAAATGTAATCCGAACCATCTGTGGAATCCAGTATTTTTCCGATTTCCCCGGTCAGAATCTTATCCTTTGCCCAGCCCATCGGTGTCATTTCGATATTGTCCATATATTCAATTGATGTAAAATCTTCATATCCCAAATGAGAGAAGACCTTATATCTGTCATAAAACGTTCCGTCATTGTCATGCAGTGCATGGGTGGCATACCCTTTTTCTTTTAAGTCATATGCCATGGATTCACAGACCTTGGACTGTAAAACCGTCTTGTACGGATATTCACCCGGTCCGAAATCATCCATATTCATGCCGGTCTGCACTTCAAATTCCGTATTGGCTGTTCCCGCACCAAAGCACGGCACAGATAAGTAGCCTGACGGATAATCTGCCACAAGCTGTTCAAAATACGGAAGCGGATTTTCCGAAAAACTGATGCCTTTTACCAGATTCGGATCAAAAAAAGACTCCAGCTGCAAAAAAATGATATTCGGTGATTTTTCCGAATTTTTGACTTCTATTTCTTCAATATCCTCTTTCAGACTATTAACATACTCCGGTGTATATTCATCCGATTTGCTGATTCCTCTGTCCACAACACTGCACGTAAAACAGTAAGCAAATCCATATTGTTTATAGGCATTGGCAAGATTGCCGAAATAACTGCTGATTGTTCCGGTAAGAAGCAGAAAGTGGGTAACTCCCATACAGCATAACAACAGTAATCCAATTTTTACTGTTGTACGGATATAGTGTATTTTTTCCTGCTGTTTCGGACCTTTTATCCACAGCCATACCAGTCCCGCAATCCCTGCGGCAACTGCCAGTACAATCAGAATTATCTGAAAAGCATTCAGATAGACCGGAATGACTTTTATGGCATCTTCAATTAAATAAATATCCATTGCCGTAAATGGCGTTTTTCTGGAACAAAGCACCACAAAATTTGTAATTGCAAGCAATAACCACACTACACTCACCGTACAGTACACAAATACTTTTCTGTGAAACAGCAGTACGACAGACATCGTCACCAGAATAATCAGCGTATTATATAAAAACAGAACCGGATTGGTAAAAATCATTACCAATCCGATTAAACTTCTCCTGTTGAAACACTCAACCAGCATATTCAGCAATGCCGAATATACGGCAGCATGTACAATCTCATATTGCCAGCATTTTTGTAAAACTGCCTTTATTCGATTCATAATCCTCACCTGTTATCTGCATTTCATTTTTTTACTCATTTGTCGTTTCATGACGTGACTCACGGATAACTTCCATCAGTTCACGTGCCTTGTCTTTTGCTTTTGAAGATGCATTTCTTGAACCCATCACCATATAGGCAAACTTCTGTGCTGTATCGTCATCATTGCATTTATGCGCCAGCTGTGCAAGCAGGGAGTTGATCGTCACCTCGTCCATATTGCAGATTGGCGGATACTCTTTTAAAAGTGCCTCGGTAAAGCCTTTGTATGCTTTTTCGATATACTCCGCTTCCAGCTTGTTATACTTTGCAATCTGCCCCAGATTGGCTGTATCATCCTGCTGTAATTCTTCTGCTGCTCCTCTGTAAAGCCATGCAAGCTTTAAGCACAAATAAGCCTGTTCACTTCCTCTGGCCGGTTTTGTCATTGCGGTCAGCAATGCCATCTTATACCGTTTAATCGCAATATCATACGTATAATAATCTGCTGAATCCTCCATTGCTGTATATTTGCTTCCAATCATTTCCTTTAACAGCGCTCTCTGCTTCGGCGTAACGTTGTTAAATTCACGCAGTGTTGATGCATATCCGCACTTCGGGCACAGACATACATCATATTTGATTGTATCAATTCCGGAATACAGCGGTCTTAAATCTGCCTCAGTCCCTAAAAATCTGGCCTTTCCTGTTTTTACCTGCTTTGTCTTAAAATCCGCATCACAGACCGGGCAGTTCATGGATTTATCAAATACATAGGTGCTTTCATCTTTTTTATTGCTGCTGTTTTCCATACTAATCCTCATTTCTGAGCGACTTTGTTGCGAAGATGCGATGAGAAATTCGCGCAGGCGATTTCTCATCTGCAATCAGGGAGATTTGTTTTCGCTCAGAAACAAATCTCCGTGTGAACAAGCTTAGATTTATGACTTGTTCACACTTCTCCACATTTCTGATATATTTATTCTGAATAAATTCCTATTACCATTGAAGCGGATTCTACCATTGTGTTTCCGCTGTCCATACTACATTTCTGAATATAGCGGAATGCCTCCGGTTCTGTCATATTGTTCTTTTCCATCAGGATTGCTTTTGCATCGTCAATCACTTTCTGCTCCTGCGGGCTGCGGCGTTTCGGCTGCATGCGTTTCTTTTTCCGCCTGCGCACCTGTACCTGCAGCATCATTTCTATTGTATTTATCAGGTCATTGACTTTGATCGGCATTGCCGCACAGACAATGTCATTGTCCTGGCAGTCATCCCACAGATTTTTCGATGCCACAAGCAGCATTTCAAAGCTTTTCGGCTTATACTCATACAGTTCGGAATACAACATATTATCTGAAAGCTTATATCCACAGATAATAATTCCGTCTGACAGGCGGTCCGCCATATTGATTGCCTGTGCCCCTGATGTACATGCCGAAGCGACTTCATAACCTCTCCTGACCAGCAGATTTCTGACAGCTTTTGCTTCTTCTAACTTAGGAAATGCTACAATCAGTGTTGCCATTTTCCTTTCCTCCGTTTTTACTGTATTGGCTGTCTTTATTCCTGCTTAGAACTTGTACAGGTATTAATCTAATTGACCTTGGGAAACACGGG
>OGIL01001475.1_pt1 | contig 12599 bp, 12 predicted proteins | sample 1571751 | NCBI WGS metagenome assembly OGIL01 (sample SAMEA2581964, study PRJEB24529) | metagenome | biome: Human gut stool | place: China | collected 2011 | reverse complement strand
GAAGTTTCACTTTGAATTCGTCTTCCATAAGACAGCGGACAAACTCAGGACCGGGTGTAAGACTGTATTTTGAATGCACACGATTCACTTCATCAATCTCAAACAGGTGCATGAGCCACTTGACCAGGCGGGGAAAACGCGCGGCTGCCGGCACGAGTTTTTCAACATCCCCGGGAGTTATGACATCGGGACGCACCTCGATGTCGGGATACTCCTCGAAAATGAAAACCTCGTCACCATCCTTATTTAGTCTTGTCTGCATTGCCATAATTTCTTTCTTTTATTCCCAAAGCATCTAACGTACGCAGGATATAAGGGTCGATACGAGTCTGACGGAACACGAAATTACGTTGCAGAAGGAAATTCCATACCAGCGACACGACCAGCGACACAAACAGTCGGGCAGCCAAAAAGATCGCATCGTCTCCGAGCCCCATGGTTGTCTTGAGCCAATGCCAGTCGCGTACCAGATAATATAATATCTGAGTGCCAAAACTATTCAACAGCAACGAACCGATCCACACGAATATAAACTTCGTAATGACCGCACGCCAGGCCACATCGCGCGCATGAAAGGTAAAGCGGTAATTTATTATGCAGTTGAAGACGCCACCTACAAAAGCGCCCGTGGCTGTAGACATCCACGGAGTCATATCGCAGAACGCGAATAGAACGAACGAGACAAGCATGTCTATCCAACCGCACAACTGCGAGGATGCTCCGGACCTTAACAGAGTGAATACCACCCCATCGTCGTGCAGGAGTTGTTCGGTAACCTTATGCAGTCGCCTTTTCACTATCCAACGACTCTTAGATGTGTATTGATTTTATTTCTTAACGAATTTTTTCGGAGGATCGATCTTGGAGAGATACCTGAGATCGCGCGCCATCGAGCCGATATATATGGCATAAATAATCACGGCCACCACTGCACCGGTGATATCAAACACCGACCAGGGCATACCTGCGATCTCGACCTTGACATCGGGCCAAGGATTGAATATGTAAAGTATATAGACTGCAATTATGATCAGACGCGCCTCAGTAGGGCCGAGACTCGCGTATGTCAGCCTGAACTTGTCCATAACGATTGTACTGAGATAGGTGTAGATCGACATACACAGATAGCCCCCCATTATGAATAGCGATATGCTGAGATACATCACCGGCGCCAGCCCGAGACCGACACAAAAAAGACACGTAGTCAACGCGTCAAGCGAATGGTCGATAAAGAATCCATACTTGGGACGCTGTGTATCACGGACCCGGGCAAGGGTTCCGTCAAGACTGTCACCATACCAGTTTAACACCAGACACAACGACGCCACCCAGAGATAATTCACATTAAAATTGGCCATCCAGCAGAAAAACGCATAGAAGACAGCGGCCACAACGCCGAAGTATGTAAGCATGTCAGACGTAACCCAGCTTGGCTGCCTCACTGCAAGCTTCTGGAGAAGTTTTTTCTCCGCAGCATTGAGTAAAGACGTCTGCAGTCTTTTACTATTTACTTTCTCCATAAATCTCAATAAGTTACCCGGTCGATACGACATAATTTAGAGCAACAGCCCGGTCCCGCACGGACAGCAGGCCGCAGACCGACCAAGAAATTTTTTGTAAAGTTATAAAAAATTTTTTAGAAACCGTTTAAATTTACCTGCAAGCTTTACCGAGATATTTCGGCCCGAGCCGAATTTCTTAAATTTTGAAGATTTTCTACTTCCTGCCTGACTTCCTCATTCTATTCCATGACGGCAGTCCACGTATAAGGTGAATGAGAGCGGCAATGCTCATGGCTATGCCAATTGCGTAATGCCATAAACCGAGATGCGGAATTTTAACGGGCGAAAGTAACTTGACTGTACCTGTAAGCAGAGTGGCTATGAACAGTATAGACAACAGCCAGGTGTCAGCGTAAAACCATCTGAATTTCTTTTTCAAGGCATTCAGTATTTTTCGGAACTGTGCCAAATGGATAAACAGAAGCACAGTCATGGCATATCCGAATATCCAGTGAACGGTTTTTAATACGCTGCGTGGCTGGACAGTTATTCCGTGACTTTTAAGATGAAGAATAATGCCGATAATCAGTGTGACGGCAAAGGTGATGACCAATGCTATTCCGATGTTTGCTTTAGTTTTCATAACTCAAATATTTTATCCGTTATTTCATACAGAACTGTTTCCCGTATAATGACGTGTCCTTATTTTTAAGCAGCTTTCATAATTCTCGCACAAAGTAAATGCACATTTTCGAATAATTAAAATTTGAGAGTCAGCAAAGAAGGCTTTGTTATATCAAGTCTGTATTAGCTTTGGCGTGTTCCTCTTTCTTTTGCTTATCCGCCTCCTGCTTACTTTGCAGCATATCACTTCTAAATATTACAATTCTCAGAAGATTACTATGTGCGGCTTTAGTGAAATCAAAGAAGCATAGCTGCATGACCTTATTGCCAGCTTTCCATTCCGCAATACAAATTCCCTCGTTAGCGGACAATTCTTTATCCCGAGGTGGCGCTGTTTCATAGATCGGAGAACCGTATTTATTGGAAAAAATATTTTTTACGACCTCTATTTCATCAAGGACCTTATCGTAATCCATTTTATTGAAACCATTTATATCTATACGATATAATTCGTCATTAACGAAATACGGCGTTAAATTATAAAATCCGAAATCTCCAATGTGATAACCATAAGCTTCATTATTTTTAAATTGAGATAAAACTTTCTTTTCATTCTTTTTGTATTGATTATTAGAAATACCAAATTTAAGACCTTTAATGGACTCATTTTCCACATCCGAGTCCTGAGATATATCATACGTTCCGTTAAAATCCGATATTTCACCGACCTTTATTACTTTGCGGTCTTCGGTCGGAGTCTCAGTTTCAACAACCCGAATAATGGATTCTTTATTTTCTTCCTGAGTTTTGTTTTGGCAACTGACAAATAGCAAAGATGCCATTAAAGCGATCAAGTATTTCATGTTTTATACGTTTTTGCAAATATACAAAATAATATGATATTCACCTAATCGAAGATATTCTTACAGCTACATAAGAATGTTCAGATAAGAGAGGTAAGAATGTAGCACAACAAATATTTGACAAATCTTATTGCTAATGATTGCTCAAGCAAACTTGGCTCTGCTCTCGCTCGCACGAGATTTCCCACCCCTACCGAGTCTGTGCTTATGTACCTGGCAAATGCCCTTTGTGTCATTCGCGTGTGGGCTGAAGCGGATGTCTGCCGAAGACCAATGCGCGGGGGGAAGCCATCAAGACCCACCTCAAAGATAGCAATTTTCAGAGAAATATCATAATCTGACTTGGTTCTCTCAAAGATTGTTTATAACTTTGTCACCGTGGTAATAATTACTGCGATAATAAAATATGAAAAAAGGATTAGTTTTTATTCTCGGTCTGATTACTGGTATGATATTAACTGCGATTACGCTATTTGTTATATCTAAAGAATATTCCAAAGAGAGGGGTCCGGTTCTTAATATGTCGGAGCAACAGATACCATTCATTACTGCCACTAAATTTAAAATCTTTCAAGTAGCTGACAATGGAGCGTTGGCTAACACATTAGTACTATTCCTTCCTTTTCAGGACCAGTTATTTTTATACCTTCTGATAGTGATAATCAGTTTTACGATGATCAGATAATTGAAGTTCCTAAAAATAAAAAAGTAATACAAGTAGGAACATTTCGTTATCTTACCCGCCTTGGTGAGAAAGTCGTTCCTGTTATCAAATTCATGTGATTTTAAAGTGAAGGATTTCCCTTGCCGAGCTCAATATCCTTGATTGTAGCAAGCCCCACTTGCGACATTTCCGCAAGATCCTGTTGTGTAATAGCGAGAGTCTCAGGCCACTGTTTCATTATATCCATCAGTTCCATAGTCAGACATAATAAACTTTTCCTCAAAAATAAGGAGAATTTCTGGGACTACCAAACAGAAGTATGATAAATTGTACTTTTAGGGGGTCAAGCCGAAATTACGGTGCATAGATTTTTCCGAAAAGTGTTAAATTTGCGTCATGAAAACCAGTGATGCATTTTGGCAGTTTTTACCTGAAGGCTTAAATGAGCTGTTTGAGATGGTTCGTTTTGAAAAGACAGACCAGTCATACGACATATGGCTTGACGAGAAGAAGAAACTTTCCGACGAAGACTATCGTAATCCGAACATAGTAGCCCGTGGATACACGGATTATGTAACAGTACAGGACTACCCGATGCGTGGCAGGCCCGTTTATCTGCACATGCGTAAAAACAAATGGTGGGACAAGAGTACCAACGAGATATTCAGCTATAATCTTGAACTTCCCAATGAAGAGGGCACACGACTCAGCGCCGAGTTCGTGACTTTTTTAAAAGACGAAGGTTGAGACGACAGCTTTGTCCATCAAGCACATAGCGCAGATGTACTGTGTCAACGGCAAGTATTTCGCTGACATGTACCGTAATAAATTGAGCGGATACTCTGAATGGTGCGAGAATGAACTCGGTTGCGGGTTTTATTTCAATGCCGCCAACATCGGCCCGTATATGAGTCTTGACGAGACTTGTCTGAGCAACGGCGAGGTATGGACCTTCCTCACCAACAAAGACGGTCATGGCGGCCGAGGCACTCTTGCCGCTGCAATTCCGGGCACGAAAAGCGACGAGATTATCTCAATCCTCATCGGGGCAATGGGTAAATCGGTAAGGCGCCGGGTGAAAGAAGTGACGTGCGATCTGTCGCCCTCGATGATGCTGATAGCCGCCGAGGTCTTCTACAACGCACACGTTGTCAACGACCGTTTCCATGTGCAGCAGGTTTACAACGAGGCTGTCGATGAAATCCGTGTCGACATCCGCAGGCAGCTCATAGCCGAGGACAATGCCCGCGATAAGTCGGAGCCTCCTGCAACATACTCAAACGGCGAGACCATGCGCCAGATACTCGCCCGCAGCAAGCACATGCTGATGATGGCGCAAAGCAAATGGACTGACATACAGCGTCATCGTGCAAACATCCTGTTCAGATACTATCCGATACTGAAAGATGCATACCGTCTTGCAATGGAGCTTCGTCGCATATTCAACATGAAAATCTCACCGACAAAAGCCATGGGGAAAATGAACAGATGGTATGAACAAGTAATGACTTTGGGCAACAATAACTTCCGCTCCGTAATAAAGACATTCAAGAATCACGCCCCGACAATCCTAAATTATTTTCGTCGTCGATCCACCAACGCCTCAGCCGAGGCATTCAATTCCAAAGTCAAGATATTCCGTGCACAGATGCGAGGAGTAAGAGACCGTGATTTCTTCATATTCCGCCTCGTCAAGCTATACGCCTGAATTTTTAACACTTCATTCTCCCCGTTTTAACAAATGCACCGTAATTTCGGCTTGGGCCTTTTTTATCCTTTTGTCGATGTTGTTGGCTATAGCCTGTAACCGGTATAAGACTCTCGATCCATATAAATGGAAGTCTCTTGACAACGCTTCTGACAGTATTATGCTGGAACTTGAACGGCTTTTTAATGAAGATGCTTCCGATGACAGCATAAGCCGTGCCATTATTGAATTCGAAAAGATTAATTCTGTTGAGACGGATACTGTAATGAAAAGAGTGATGGATTCCCGACTCCTTTTCTGGAAGGCGCGTTATGCCATGAAAAATGATGAATCGGATTCAGCTTTGTATTTGTTTGTAAAAGCCGGGCATCTTAATGACTCTGTCCGTTACGCATATGATAGAATGCGCATAGACAATCTGCGTATTCCTCTTTCGAACTCCATGGATCCCGAGGCATATGATTTTTATTGCAGATCTCTTGATTATGCACGCGATGTAAAGGATCCGGCACTTGAAGCGCGTGGGTGCATAAATATCGGCAATTTGCTGGCGAAGGTAGGTGAAGCGCATGACGCGTTGGAATATTACGATATGGCTGATTCTCTCAATGAGCGTTTAGGGTATACCCGATCAGTTGTGAAAAATAAAATCAACCGGGCGAGTGCAGTAAGGCAGATCGGCTATCCCGACAGCTCTGTCCTCATGTTGAGATCTGTGGCTGGAGATGCTGTATGTATGCGCGACAGTGCGACTCACAGTATGGTTTTGCGGAATCTTTTTTTGGATACCGACAGTATAGAATATCTGCGTAAGGCTATGGCCGGACGATCGGAAATGCAGCTCAATAATGAGCTTTCCGGTTTCTGCGACGGAATGATGGCATTTTGGTTTATACGTCACGGACATCCTGATTCCGCTTCGATATATTCTGACAGATCTGTGAGGAATTTACGTTACGTCAGTGATCCCAATCAGCGGGCCATAATTCTGCTTGCCCGCAGCATTGTGAAAATGCAGGAAGGATTTCCTGACAGCGCGTATCTTTATCGTGTCGCGTATGAGGAGCAGATGGATTCTGCGCTCGCTCTAAGACATTCATCCGATGTTATGCGCATGAACGCGCTGAATGAGATAAAAATGGCCGAGACACGGCATCTGCGGCAGATATACCGCCGCAATATGTTTATCGGGGCTCTTGCATTTGCTTTTGTGCTTATATCTACGATTGTAGCCATATGGCTTATAAGATATAACGCGCGTCAGAAACTCGAAAGGGTGCAGCGGGAGCTGGCGCTTGCCAGAACGCGACGTAAAGCTGATGCCGCGACTATTACTATAGAGAATCAGGAAAGGGTACTTTCGGGTGTAAGGGATTCTCTGACCGATATGAGAAAGACGGGAAATATGAAGGATTCCGAGATGCGGCGTCTTGAGACGGAAATAAAGCTTCTTCTGTCGGAATCGGAGGGCGACAGACTTGAACGTGACATGTATGAGATCATACATCCTGATTTTTTCAATCGATTGGAGTCTCTTGCTCCGGGACTTGCACAAAGCTATCTTAAAATAGCCGTCTATACTCTGTTGGAACTCGACAACAAGCGCATAGCCAAGCTGATGAATATCCGGCCCGAATCCGTACGTCAGTCGAAATGGAGACTCTGCAGGAAAATCGGTAAACCCGACGATATCTCGCTTGAAGATTATCTCGGGAAGATTAATTCGGACACAGGCAATTGATATCGCCGATACGCAATAGCCCCGGGATCTGAGTGATCTCGGGGCTATTTATTAATTTCCTGTTGTGATATCCGGACTGCCGCTGCTTACCAGATTATCACACGTTCTGATTCCGGACGGAACATCTCGTCGCCTTCTTTTACATTGAATGCCTTGATGAAAGGTTCGATGTTCTTGAGCGATACATTCACACGGTTGATGCCGAGAGAATGTACGTCACCTGTAGTGAGGTTGCGTATTTCCTCATCGCGTATGTTGGTTGCCCAGAGATTTGCGAAGTTCATGTAGAAGATCTGAACGGGATCGAATCCGTCGATCTTTTCAGTCGTTATGTCAACCCCCTTTTTCTTCTGTGAGTCAAGAAATGCGGTGTAGGCCACACGTAGACCGCCCTGATCCGCTATATTCTCTCCGAGAGTGTATTCACCGTTAGCCATAAGACCCGGCAGTACTTCTACCGCGCTGAACTGGTCTGCGAGGCCTTTTGTCAATGTGGAGAATGCCGCTCTGTCTTCTTCTGTCCACCAGTTGGACATGTTGCCGTCTGCATCGAAATTGCAGCCTTGGTCGTCGAATCCATGGGTGAGTTCATGGCCGATGACAACACCGATGCCGCCATAGTTCTCCGCATCGCTTGATTCCGGATCATAGAAAGGAGCCTGAAGTATGCCGGCAGGGAACACGATCTCGTTGTTTATCGGGTTATAATATGCGTTTATGGCCTGCGGTGTCATGCCCCATTCGCTGCGGTCCACAGGTTTGCCCCATTTCTCGATCTGGCGGTCGAATGCCCAGAGACCGGCGTTGTGCATGTTCTCGTAATAGCTGAGCTGTGGGTCGATATTCAGCAGAGAATAGTCTTTCCATTTGTCTGGATAACCGATCTTGACAGTTATCGAGTTGAGTTTTTTGAGTGCTTCGAACTTGGTGTCATCTGTCATCCATGAAAGATGCATGATGTGTTTTCCGAGTGCCTTGCGGAGATTCTCTACAAGGCCTTCCATATATGTCTTGGAACTTTCAGGGAAATACTGCTCAACATAAAGCTCGCCGATGCCTTCTCCCATAACGCCTTCGACTGTGCCGAGTGATTTTTTCCAGCGGGGACGTTCCTGTTCTACGCCTGACATTACTTTGTTGAACTCGAATGATGCTTTAGAGAAATCATCGCTGAGATAGCGTGCCGCGCTTGATACGATATTCCACAGATAAATGTCTTTCTTTTCGCGGTCAGTAAGACTTTTCATAAGATTGTCTGCCTGTTTCACTGTATTCATCTCGGTGACAATGGCCATCTCGGGGACAGCTATTCCCATATCCTCGATGAGGGCGCGGACCGGAAGATTGGGATAGAGTGTCTCGATCTGCTCGATGGTGCGGGGATTGTACATTGCGGGTATGTTGCGGCTTTGTTCGCGGGTCCACGTCGAATCGGCCATAAGAGTCTCGATCTTGAGCACATTTTTTGCAATGCGTTTAGCATCTTTCTTATTGTAGCCTGCAAGTTGCATGTCTGTCTCGATCAGCTTGACATAGGCGTTGCGGACTTCTTTATTGCGTTTGTCGTTGAGAAGGTAATAGTCACGGTCTCCGAGTCCCAGTCCGGCACTTCCGACATACATCGAATATACCTGGCTGTTGGCGAGATCTTCCATCATCATGACTCCGAAGAGGGGAGAGGCCTCATAACGGTGCATATAGCGGAAAAGATCACCCATTTCCTCAGGTTTGGTATTCTCTATTTTTGCAAGTTTCGCCTTTATAGGAGCGGCGCCTTCTTTGTTACGACGCACGGAATCCATTCCCTGTTCATAGATGGTCGCGATCTTGTAGGCGTTAGTGCCTGGTTTGGGATTCGTGGCCGCCAGACCGGTCACGATGCGTTTGATACGGTTGTTGCTCGAATCGTTCAGGATGTTGAACTGTCCGTAACGCGAATACTCCGGTGTCAGCGGATGATTCTTTTGCCATTTTGTGTTCACATGGTGATAGAAATCTTTCTGTGCGGGAACAGTGTTGTCGATTCCCTTGACATCAAGACTCTTTGTGTGCTCTTGCGCCATGACCGGCGTGATGCCTAAGCCAAGTGCGACACACATTGCCGTTGTCATTTTTGTTTTAATGTTCATAATCTCTTTATTTAAGGTTTAAATAGTTATATAATGGAATTTGTCAAGGCATGTCGATGCCTTTCTTTCGGTCTCTGTCCATTCGGAATCGGGATCCGATTCCTTCATTATGCCTCCTCCCTCTTAAAGGCAGAATCTGTTCCGCTCTACACGTGCCGATCTCAGATTCACTCCGAAAAAGAAATCTCCGTTTTCAGCGACGGGACCGCAGAATCCACCGTAATATCCTCTCTCGAAATCTTCAATATCTCCGATAAATTGCATGGCTCTCTTACGGGGATAGCCTGCCAGTGCCGGAGTGGGAGAAAGAGCTCTTGCGGTTTTTATAGCCTGCAGTAAACCGGCTTTTTCATCAGTTGTATCGACCTCTGCGCTTATTATGGTTCTGAGATGCTCGACCGGTCCCGCATTATGAGGGCGTGTCTTTCCGATAATCGGTTCAAGTCCGGCTTCTTTCATTTTTGCAGACAGAAAAGAAGTCACTATCTTTTGTTCTCCGATGTTTTTATCATCCCATTCCTCTGAGGAGTATGTCGGTCTTGTCCCGGCGAGGGCCATCGTGGTCAGTCTGTTGCCGGATTTCTCAAGAAGAATTTCCGGACTCGCGCCTATCCATGTGCCCGAAGGCGTGGTATGAAAACAGAATACGAATGCTTCCGGATATGCCATGCAAAGTTCCTGAAAGGTAGAGTGCAGAGCAATCTGCTCTTTTCTGACAATTACCCGGGCGAGAACGCATTTGTCGAGAACGCCGTCGTTTATCTGTTTTTTGATCTGACGGACGGCTGAATTATGCAGATTTTTATCGGTTTCCGTTTCGGGAAAAGGATATAATGTATCCTTTTCACAGTCGGAGGGTATGGTGAACAAACCATCCTGTGAATCATAAGGTATGGTGAATATGCCATCCGCATTACCGTCGAATGGAGCGATGGCGAACCCCGGTGTTCCTAATCCTTCTTTAAGACTATCCGAACAACCGGTTTCTATTCTATTCTTTCCGGGCAATCTGTAGGCAAACCAGTTCATACGCTTATTTGTTCCGATTTTCGCATGCCTCCGCGATAAAATCAAAGGGCATTGCCTCTGTCACGATTGCTTCTATGAAATCTCCCGGAGCTGCTTGTGTGCCGGTCACTCTGTAGGATAAATCCACTTCCGGCGAATCCCATTCCGACCGGCAGATTGCGGTGTCTCCTTCATATTCTTCCACAAGAAGCCGTACTTTTTCACCGATCTTTTTTTCGTTAAGTTCTTCAGATATATGTTCCTGCAGGGCCATCAGTCTGTCAAGACGGTCTTGTTTAACTTCTTCAGGCACATCGTCGTCATAGTTGGTGGCTGCGTATGTGTCATCTTCTTCGGAATAGGCGAACGCACCCATTCTGTCGAATTTCTGTGTCCTTACGAAGTCCATGAGTTCTTCGAAATCCTCCTCAGTCTCTCCAGGAAAACCGACCATGAGTGTGGTGCGCAGGCGTATGCCCGGCACCCTGTCTCTTATTTCAGCGAGCAGCTTAAGAGTATCTTCTTTGCCAATACGGCGTCTCATCCGTTTCAGCTGTGAATCGGAAATGTGTTGCAACGCTATGTCGAGATAATTGCAGACGTTATCTCTGCGGGCCACAACGTCAAGCAGCTCCATCGGGAAATCGGCCGGATAAGCGTAATGAAGCCTAATCCATTCAACTCCTTTTATATCTGCCATCCGGTCAATAAGATCCGCAAGTCGATGCTCTTTATATAGGTCGAGACCATAGCTTGAGAGATCTTGTGCGATGACATTGAATTCTCTCACTCCCTTTCTGGCAAGAACGCGTACTTCCTCAAGAATTTCTTCCTCCGGTCTGGATTTGTGTCTTCCGGTGATCAGAGGTATGGCGCAGAAAGCGCAGAATCTGTTGCATCCTTCCGAGATCTTTATATAAGCGGAGTAGGGGGGAGTGGTAAGTTCGCGGTCCCATTCGGCAGGTCTTTCGGAATGCTTCAGATCGGGAAGATCATCCGCAAATTTATCCCAGTCGAATTTGCCGTAGACAAGGTCAATTTCCGGCATTTCGGCTTTGAGATCGCTGAGGTATCTTTCGGTGAGACATCCCATGGCCGCGATCTTGCCGATCTTGCGGTCATCTTTAAACCTCGAGAGTTCCAGAAGCAGATTGATTGATTCCTCTTTGGCATCGCCTATGAATCCGCATGTATTGACCATCACGTATTCTCCGGAAGGCTCTTCGGGATTATGACTAACGGTATAGCCTTTGGCATTGAGCCTCCGGATCAGCCGTTCGGAATCAATAAGATTCTTCGAGCACCCCATCGAGATAATATCAATATGATTCTCTCTGTAGCCCATATCCGTGTCAGATTGCTTCTCCGAATAATGATCTTACGAATTCAGCCGAGTGGAAGATCTGCAGATCTTCTTTTCCCTCTCCAAGACCGATATATTTTACTGGTATCTTGAACTGATCGCTTATTCCGATCACGACTCCTCCCTTTGAGGTGCCGTCGAGTTTGGTGATTGCAAGATTGTTTACTTCCGTGGCGGCTACGAACTGACGGGCCTGTTCGAATGCGTTCTGTCCGGTAGAACCGTCCAGCACCAGAAGGATTTCCTGCGGAGCGTCAGGCACGACACGTTTCATCACATTCTTGATTTTGGTCAGCTCGTTCATCAAGCCCACCTTATTATGCAGGCGACCGGCTGTATCGATTATAACCACATCTGCGTTGTTGGCAACGGCAGAACTAAGAGTGTCATAAGCCACAGATGCAGGATCCGCTCCCATTTTCTGTTTAACAACAGGAACCCCTACCCGTTCTCCCCAAATCATTAACTGTTCTACGGCTGCAGCGCGGAAAGTATCGGCTGCTCCCAAATAAACCGATTTGCCTGCTTTTTTGAATTGATAAGCCAGTTTGCCGATAGTTGTAGTCTTCCCTACTCCATTCACTCCCACAACCATAATTACATAAGGTTTCCTTGTGATGGGTACGTCAAAATCAGCTACATCATTCGAGTTGTTTTCGGTAAGCAAAGCTGCTATTTCGTCACGTAATATATGATTCAATTCCTGAGTATTCACATATTTATCCGCAGCGGCACGTTTTTCGATGCGCTTAATAATATTCAAAGTCGTCTCTACGCCTACATCCGACGTAATCAACACTTCTTCCAGATTATCCAACACTTCGTCATCTACCTTTGACTTACCAGCCACGGCACGAGCGATTTTACTAAACACGCTCTCTTTGGTTTTAGATAACCCCTTATCTAAAGTTTCCTTCTTTTCCTTTGAAAAAAAACTAAAAAATCCCATATTGACAGTTGTTTGTATAATACATAATGCTACAAAGATATAACAAAG
>OGIL01001467.1_pt1 | contig 12649 bp, 8 predicted proteins | sample 1571751 | NCBI WGS metagenome assembly OGIL01 (sample SAMEA2581964, study PRJEB24529) | metagenome | biome: Human gut stool | place: China | collected 2011 | reverse complement strand
CGGCCGCCCGTGTGGTCTGGACTGCACCGGATACAAGCACCGGGTCCTCATCTCCGGCACCGACGGCGTCGGCACCAAGCTGAAGCTGGCCATGCTCCTGAACAAGCATGACACCATCGGCATCGACTGCGTGGCCATGTGCGTCAACGACGTCATCTGCGCCGGTGCCAAGCCGCTGGTCTTCCTGGATTACATCGCCTGCGGCCGCAACATCCCGGAGAAGATCGCAGAGATCGTCAAGGGTGTGGCCGAGGGCTGCGTCCAGGCCGACTGCTCTCTGGTGGGCGGCGAGACGGCCGAGCATCCGGGCATGATGCCGGAGGACGAGTACGATCTGGCCGGTTTCACCGTGGGCGTCGTGGACAAGGAGAAGATCCTGAGCAACGAGACCATGAAGCCCGGCGATGTCATTCTGGCTCTGCCCTCCACGGGTGTGCACTCCAACGGCTTCTCGCTGGTGCGCAAGATTTTCGATATCGACAACGACCCCGATGTCCTAAAGACGGCTCCCGCAGAGCTGGGCGGCAAGACGCTGGGCGAGGCCCTGCTGGCCCCCACCAAGATCTACGTCAAGCCGGTGCTCAAGGTGCTGGAAGAGGTGGATGTCAAGGGCATCTCCCACATCACCGGCGGCGGCTTCTATGAGAATATCCCCCGCAGCCTGAAGAAGGGCTGCTGCGCCCGCATCCGCAAGGCGGACGTCCGCACTCCGGCGCTCTTCCACCTGATGGAGAAGGTGGGCGGCATCTCCGAGCACGATATGTTCAACACCTTCAACATGGGCGTCGGCATGGTGCTGACCGTCCCCGCAGAGCAGGCCGACAAGGCGCTGGCCATCCTCCACGCAAACGGTGAGCCGGAAGCCTATCGGCTGGGCGTTATCGCAGAGGGCGAGGGGGTCGAACTGTGCTGAACATCGCCGTCTTAGTGTCCGGCGGCGGCACCAATCTGCAGGCCCTGCTGGACAGCGAAGCCCGTGGGGAGAACCCCAACGGCAAAATCACCCTCGTCGTGGCCTCCAAGCCCGGCGTCTATGCGCTGGAACGGGCCGCGAAAGCCGGGGTGGAGGGCTGCGTCGTCCGCCGCAAGGATTACCCGAACAGCGAAGAGTTCGACGCCGCTCTGCTGGATACATTGAAAAGCCACCACATCGACCTCGTGGTGCTGGCCGGATTCCTGTCCGTGCTGGGGCCCAGCATCATTGCGGCCTACCCGCGCCGCATCCTGAACATCCACCCGGCTCTCATCCCATCCTTCTGCGGGCCCGGCATGTATGGCCTGCGCCCCCACGAGGCGGCGCTGGCCCGCGGCTGCAAGGTGACCGGTGCGACCGTCCACTTCGTCAATGAGGAGTGCGACGGCGGGCCCATCCTGTTGCAGAAGGCCGTGGACATCCTGCCCGGCGACACTCCCGAAGTGCTGCAGAAGCGGGTGATGGAGCAGGCCGAGTGGAAGCTGCTGCCGCAGGCAGTGCGTATGATTTGTGATGGCGAAGTTCAGTGAGTGTTTTTCTGCCGCAGGCGGAAAACATCAATAAAGGAGAACAGTATGGAAAAGATCGACCTGAACGAATATCTGGCCTCCAACGAGTATCCCGGCCGCGGCATCGCAGTGGCCATGGCTCCGGACGGCCGCCAGATGTTCATCGGCTATTTTATCATGGGCCGCAGCGAGAACAGCCGCAACCGCGTGTTCGACCCCATCCCGGAGCGGGGCGGCATCTGCACCGTGGCCGCAGACCCCGATAAGCTGGAAGACCCCAGCCTCATCATCTACAACCCCGTGCTGACCCTGGGCAAGACCCAGATTGTGACCAACGGCGACCAGACCGATACCATCTACGACCTCATGAGCCGGGGAAAGAGCTTTGCGGATGCCCTGCGCACCCGCACTTTTGAGCCGGACGGCCCCAACTACACCCCCCGCATCTCCGCTGTGGTGTATGAGGACGGCAGCTATCAGATGAGTATTTTGAAGTCTGCCGACGGCAACGGCGAGAGTGTCCAGCGCTACTTCTTCGATTACCCGCAGCCCGTTGCAGGCGAGGGCCACTTCATCAGCACTTACAAGCACAACGGTGCCCCCATCCCCAGCTTTGAGGGCGAGCCGCTCCGCTTTGCCTGCCCCCGCACCATCGGCGATTTTGCCCATGGCCTGTGGCAGAACCTGAACCCCGACAATAAGGTCAGCCTGTTTGCCCGCGTCATCGACCTGGATACCGGCGAGACCGGCGACATGATCTTCAACAAATACGACGCCGTGTACGACGACGAGGAAGACCCCGAAGAACCCGCCCTGCTGCCCGAAGAGCTGGAAGCTCTGGCCGCAGAAAGCGCAGAATAAGGAGGAAGTACGGATGAACGAACTGGCACTGAAGTACGGCTGCAACCCCAACCAGAAGCCCAGCCGCATTTATATGGAAGATGGCTCCGACCTGCCCGTGACCGTTCTGAACGGCAAGCCCGGCTACATCAATTTTCTGGATGCGCTCAACTCCATCCAGCTGGTCCAGGAGCTGAAAGCGGCCTGCGGCCAGCCCGCAGCGGCATCCTTCAAGCATGTTTCCCCGGCCGGTGCAGCCCTGGGCCTGCCCCTGACCGAGGTGGAGCGGAAGATGTACCACATCGCACCGGATCTTGAGCTGTCTCCGCTGGCCTGCGCCTATGCCCGCGCCCGCGGTGCGGACCGGATGTCCTCCTTCGGTGACTGGATCGCCCTGTCGGATGTCTGCGACGTGCCCACCGCAAAGCTCATCCAGCACGAAGTGTCCGACGGCATCATCGCACCGGGCTACGAGCCGGAGGCTCTGGCCATCCTGTCCGGCAAGAAGAAGGGCAACTACAACGTGGTCGCTATCGATCCGGAGTATAAGCCCGCCCCGGTGGAGCACAAGCAGGTGTACGGCATCACCTTCGAGCAGGGCCGCAACGAGCTGGTCATCAACGCCGACACTATGCTGACCAACTGGGTCACCGAGAACAAGACCGTCTCGGAGGAGCAGAAGCGCGACCTCGTCATCGCCCTCATCACCCTGAAATACACCCAGTCCAACAGCGTCTGCTATACCTACAACGGCCAGACCATCGGCGTGGGTGCCGGCCAGCAGAGCCGCATCCACTGCACCCGTCTGGCGGGCCAGAAGGCCGACAACTGGCAGCTGCGCCACATGGACAAGGTGCTGGATCTGCCCTTCCGCGACGATGTGTCCAAGCCCAACCGCGACAATGCCATTGATGTCTACATCGGCGATACGCCCGAAGATGTCATCGGCGACGATGTCTGGGCCGAGACCTTCACCGAGCAGCCCGCTCCTTTGACCGCCGAGGAAAAGAAGGAATATCTGCGCCACGTCACCGGCGTTTCGCTGGGCTCGGATGCGTTCTTCCCCTTTGGCGACAACATCGAGCGTGCCCGCCGTTCCGGCGTGACCGCCATCGTCCAGCCCGGCGGCTCCATCCGCGACCAGCAGGTCATCGACACCTGCAACAAGTACGGCATCGCAATGGCATTCTGCGGCATCCGGCTGTTCCATCACTAAAAAGAAAACCTCTCAGTCTCGCTTTGCTCGACAGCTCCCCTAGCGAGGGGAGCCTCTGGCGAAGAGATAAAGCTTTCCGAAATGCCAAAGCCTCCCCTCGGTAGGGGAGGTGGCACGGCGTCAGCCGTGACGGAGAGGTTGAGTTATGAGGTGCGTGAAAATGAGCAAGAAAATCTTAGTCGTTGGCGGCGGCGGACGTGAGCACGCCATCATCAAGGCATTGAAGAAGAGCCCGGACTGCGGCGAGGTCTGGTGCGCACCCGGCAACGGCGGCATCAGCTATGACGCCAAGTGCAAGAACATCAAGGCCACCGATGTGGACACCATGGTCGCGTTTGCAGTGGAGAAACAGTTCGATTATGTCGTCGTCGCGCAGGACGACCCGCTGGCTCTGGGCATGGTCGATGCGCTGGCGGCGGTCGGCATCCCGGCCTTTGGCCCGGACAAGGCAGCGGCCCGCATCGAGGCTTCCAAGGTCTTCTCCAAAGACCTGATGAAGAAATACGGCATCCCCACCGCTAGGTATGAGACGTTTGACGACCCGGCCAAGGTCATGGACTACATCCGGGCCGAGGGAAAGTACCCTGTCGTCATCAAGGCGGACGGTCTGGCTCTGGGCAAGGGTGTACTCATCTGTGAGAACGAGCAGCAGGCCGCCGACGGCGTGAAGGAGATCATGCTGGACAAGAAGTTCGGCGCTTCCGGCAACCATGTCGTGGTCGAAGAGTTCCTCACCGGCCCGGAGGTCAGTGTGCTGAGCTTCACCGACGGCAAGGTGGTCAAGCCCATGGTGTCCAGCATGGACCACAAGCGGGCCAACGACCACGATACCGGCCTGAACACCGGCGGTATGGGCACTGTGGCCCCGAACCCCTACTACACCCCGGCCATCGCTGCCGAGTGCATGGAGAAGATCTTCCTGCCCACCATCCGGGCCATGAACGCCGAGGGCTGCCCCTTCAAGGGCTGCCTCTACTTCGGCCTCATGCTCACCCCGGACGGCCCGAAGGTCATCGAGTACAACTGCCGCTTCGGCGACCCGGAAACGCAGGTCGTGCTGCCGCTGCTGGAGAGCGACCTGCTGCAGATCATGACGGCCTGCACCAATGGTACGCTGGCCGACACCGAGGTCCGGTTCTCCGACGGTGCCGCCGCCTGTGTCATCCTGGCTTCCGGCGGCTATCCCGTCCAGTATGAAAAGGGCAAGCCCATCTCCGGCCTGACCAACGGCCAGCTGGCAGGGGAGGAGAACATCACCGTCTACCACTCCGGCACGGCCATCACCGAGGACGGCACCCTCGTCACCAACGGAGGCCGTGTGCTGGGCGTCACTGCTACGGCACCCCGGCTGACCGCCGCCGTCACCCAGGCTTATGCGGCAGCCGAGAAGATCTCCTTCGAAAAGCTGCACAAGCGGACGGATATCGGTCTGCGGGCATTGAAGGCGATCGCAGAAGGGTAAGCCCTCTCAGGCGCTTGCGCGCCAGCTCTCCCAGAGGGAGAGCCATTGGCATATCGGGCAGGTCTGCGCGTTGTCGCCGGTGGCTCTCATGCAGCGGGGCCCTGTCCCGATTGGCAGCAGTTGCTGACCTCTGTCGCGGAGCCTGAACGTTTGGGTTAAATAAAGCGTGATTCATCCAGCAGTTTCAAGACCGTCCTGCCAATGCCTCGCCCTTTGGGAGAGGTGGCAGCGCGCCAGCGCTGACGGAGAGGGTGAGTCACTGAAAGAGAGGATAAATTCCTATGGTATATCGTATCTATGTGGAAAAGAAACCCGGCTTCGACGTGGAAGCCGAGGGGCTGAAGAATGAACTGGTGTCGCTGCTGGGCGTGTCCGGCCTGACCGGTCTGCGCCTGCTCAACCGCTACGACGTGGAGGGCATCGACGAGGCACTGTTCCAGCAGTGTGCATCCACCGTGTTCAGCGAGCCGCCGGTGGATGACACCTACGACGCGCTGCCTCAGTTTGAGGGTGTGTCCTTTGCTGTGGAGTATCTGCCCGGCCAGTTCGACCAGCGCGCCGACTCGGCTGCTGAGTGCATCCAGCTCATCAGCCAGGGCGAGCGCCCGCTCGTCCGCTCGGCCCGCGTCTATCTGCTGCAGGGCAGCCTGACCGAGGAGCAGGTGGAGGAGATCAAGAAGTATGTCATCAACCCGGTGGAGGCCCGCGAGGCAAGCCTGGAAAAGAAGGATACCCTGAAGATGGAGTACCCCATCCCCAGCTCCGTGGCGGTGCTGGACGGCTTCAACGAGTTGGACGAAGAGGGCCTGAAGAAGTTCATCGAGGAAAAGGGTCTGGCCATGGACCTGGGCGATATCCGGTTCTGCCAGGACTATTTCCGTGGTGAGCACCGGGACCCCACCATCACCGAGATCCGGATGATCGACACCTACTGGTCTGACCACTGCCGCCACACCACCTTCGGCACCATTCTGGACGATGTGCAGATCGACGATGCTGTGGTGCAGGAGGCCTTTGACCGCTACATGGCCATGCGCGAGGATCTGGGCCGCACCAAGAAGCCCCGCTGCATGATGGACCTGGCCACCATCGGTGCCAAGGAGCTGAAGAAGCAGGGCATCCTGAAGAACCTCGACGAGTCCGAGGAGATCAACGCCTGCACCGTCAAGATCAAGTGCGACGTCAACGGCAAAGATGAGGACTGGCTGTTCCTCTTCAAGAACGAGACCCACAACCACCCCACTGAGATCGAGCCGTTCGGCGGCGCAGCCACCTGCATCGGCGGTGCCATCCGCGACCCGCTGTCCGGCCGCAGCTACGTCTATCAGGCCATGCGCGTGACCGGTGCGGGCGACCCGCTCAAGCCTGTCAGCGAGACACTGCCCGGCAAGCTGCCCCAGCGCAAGCTGGTGACGACCGCTGCCGCCGGTTACTCTTCCTACGGCAACCAGATCGGCCTTGCCACCGGCCAGGTCGATGAGATCTACCACCCCGGCTATGTGGCCAAGCGGATGGAGATCGGCGCCGTCGTGGGCGCGACTCCCGCTTCCCACGTCCGCCGCGAGTGCCCGGCTCCCGGCGACGTCATCGTCCTGCTGGGCGGCCGCACCGGCCGCGACGGCATCGGCGGTGCCACCGGCTCTTCCAAGGCTCATAATCTGGGCAGCCTCGACCACTGCGGTGCCGAGGTCCAGAAGGGCAATGCCCCCATCGAGCGCAAGCTCCAGCGTCTGTTCCGCCGCGAGGACGCCTGCAAGATGATCAAGCGCTGCAACGACTTTGGTGCGGGCGGCGTTTCCGTTGCCATCGGCGAGCTGGCCGACGGCCTGTACATCGACCTGAACAAGGTCACCAAGAAGTATGACGGTCTGGACGGCACCGAGCTGGCCATCAGCGAGAGCCAGGAGCGCATGGCCGTGGCCCTTGCCCCGGAGGATGTGGACAAGTTCATCGCCATCGCCACCGAGGAGAACCTCGAAGCAACTCCCGTGGCCAAAGTCACCGAGGAAAAGCGCCTGAACATGGTGTGGAACGGGGTGTCCATCGTCAACATCAGCCGCGAGTTCCTGAACTCCAACGGTGCAGAGAAGCACCAGAACGTCCATGTGGAGCAGGGCACCGTCTGGCAGCCTCAGTGGTCCGGCATCACCTTCGCCCAGAAGATGAAGAACATGGTGGGCGACCTGAACGTGTGCAGCAAGAAGGGCCTGTCCGAGCGGTTCGACTCCACCATCGGTGCCGCCACCGTCCTGATGCCCTTCGGCGGCGCACACCAGTTGACCCCGCAGAACGCCATGGTGGCAAAGCTGCCCGTGGACGGCGAGACCACCACCTGCTCCGGCATGGCCTGGGGCTACAACCCCTACCTGATGAGCGCCAACCAGTATATCGGCGCACGGATGGCCGTGGTGGACAGCGTCACCAAACTGGTGGCCTCCGGCTTCCGCTATGAGGATGCCTACCTGACCTTCCAGGAGTACTTTGAGCGCCTGGGCACCAAGCCCGAGCGCTGGGGCAAGCCGCTGGCCGCCCTGCTCGGTGCGCTGGATGCCCAGATGGGTCTGGGCATTGCGTCCATCGGCGGCAAGGACTCGATGTCGGGCACGTTCCAGGACATCAACGTTCCGCCGATGCTGATGGCCTTCGGCATCACGACGGTCGACGCTTCGAAGGTCATTTCCACCGACCTCAAAGGCGCAGGACATCGCATTTACCTCGTCCGCCATACTCCGCTGGAGAACCGGATGCCCGACACGGCGCAGCTGAAGGAGAACTTTGCGTTCGTCAGCGGGCGGATCGAGTCCGGGAAAATCCTCTCGGCGTGGTCCGTGGGCTTCGGCGGCGTCGGAGAGGGCCTTGCCAAGATGGCTTTCGGCAACGGCGTCGGCGCGGAGATCACCCTCGGCGAGCCGAAATGGTATGAATACGCCTACGGCTCGATCCTCGTCGAGTGCGAGGGCACGTTGGAATATCCGCATGCCGAACTGCTGGGCTTCACCGTCGCCGAGGAGGCGCTGACGGTCAACGGGGTGAAGATGCCGCTCGAAGAGCTTTACAAGGCCAATACGGAGAAATTTGCGGCCGTTTACCCCGACAAGGGCCGGAACTCGGCGGAGGGGATGACCTCCGCACCCGCCCCGAAAACGTTCGTTTATCCCGGCGAGGCGGTCGAGACCCCGGTGGTCTATATTCCGGTGTTCCCCGGCACGAACTGCGACTACGACACCGCCAAGGCGTTCCGCGCGGCGGGGGCCGAGGTCCGGACGAGCGTCTTGTGCAACATCGCCGGCGACGACGTTCTGCGCTCGATCGCCGAAATGAAGGAGCATATCCGCCGGGCGCACATCTTCGTGCTCGCAGGCGGCTTCTCGGCGGGCGACGAACCCGACGGAAGCGCCAAATTCATTGTCAATGTGTTGAACAATAAGGATATTCGCGACGAAATCCACGCTTTGACCGACCGCGGAGGCCTGATCCTGGGCATCTGCAACGGTTTCCAGGCGTTGGTCAAGTCGGGCCTTTTGCCTTACGGACGTCTGGGCATGGTCACCAAGGAGTCGCCGACGCTGTTCCGCAACGACGTCAACCGTCATATTTCGCAGATCGTCTCGACGCGCGTCGCGACGACCGCTTCCCCGTGGCTCCGCGGCTTCCGTCCGGGTGAACTGCATTCGATTGCCGTCAGCCACGGCGAGGGTAAGTTCGTGGTGAGCGAGGAGCTTGCCCGCGAGCTGTTCGACAACGGGCAGGTGGCCTTCCAGTACGCCGATGCCGCAGGGAACCCCACGGCAGAGGCTCCCTGGAACCCCAACGGATCGTCGTACGCCATCGAGGGCATCATCTCGCAGAACGGGTTGATTCTTGGAAAAATGGGCCACACGGAGCGTTACGAAAACAACCTGTTCAAGAACATCGCCGGCAACAAGCAGCAGTCGTTGTTCGCCAATGCCGTGGCCTATTTCCGCAAAGTGCAATAACCTTAAAAAAACGATAACCGATGAAAACCTCCCTGTTCCGATTTTGCGGCGTGCTGCTTCTTGCGGCGATGCTCGCTCCGGTCTGCGTTCATGCCCGGAAAAACCCGAAGAACCCGAAAAACAACATGCGCCTGCTGTACTGGAACATTCAGAACGGAATGTGGTCCGGGCAGGGCGACAACTACGACAAGTTCGTGGAGTGGGTCAGGGCGTACGATCCGGACGTCTGCGTCTGGTGCGAGGCGCAGTCGATCTACAAGACCGGCACGGCCGACAAGATGGATGTCGCCGACCGTTATCTGGTCGGGAACTGGGGCGAACTGGCCGCCCGTTACGGCCACAAATACTGGTATGTGGGCGGACACCGCGACAATTACCCGCAGGTGATCACGTCGAAATACCCGATCGAGAACGTCGAACGTATTGTCGGCTCGAAACCCGACAGCGTGGTGACGCACGGAGCGGGCTGGGCGCGCATCGAGAAGAACGGCAAGACGGTCAACATCGTAACGCTTCACACCTGGCCGCAGGGGTATGCCTTCCAGGCTAAGGACCGCGATGCGAGCCGTGCCGAGAACGGCGGCGACAAATACCGCCGCATGGAGATGGAATACATCTGCAACCATACGATCCATTCGGTTCCGGGCGCCGAAAAGCAGTTCTGGATGATGATGGGCGACTTCAACGCGCGTTCGTCGCGCGACAACTGGTTCTACAAATATCCGGCGGGCGACACGCGTTTCCTGGTGCACGACTACATTCTCCGGCACACGCCTTATGTGGACGTGATCGCCGGGAAATATCCCGGGGAGTTCAAGACCACGACGGGCGGCAAGTCGCGCATCGACTTCGTTTACTGCACGCCGCCGCTCTACGAGCGCATCACGCATGCCGACGTGGTGACCGACGCCTACACCGAGCCGGTCCGCGACCCGGCCAAACTTTCGAATTTCTGGCACCCCTCGGACCACCGTCCGATCGTGGTGGACTTCAATATGAAATGAGACAACGAATCAAATAATCAAAAAACACCCAAACAACATGAAACAGCTCGAAATGCTCTACGAGGGCAAGGCAAAACAGGTTTTCCGCACGGACGATCCCGATAAGATCATCATCCACTACAAGGATGCCGCTACGGCTTTCAACAACATCAAGAAAGCTACGATCGAGAACAAGGGCGTGCTGAACAACGCCATTTCGACCCTGATCTTCAAGGAGCTGCATAAGGCCGGCGTGAAGACCCACTATATCGAGACGATCAACGACCGCGATCAGGTCTGCCGCCGGGTGACGATCATTCCGCTGGAGGTGATCGTGCGCAACGTCATCGCCGGTTCGATGGCCCAGCGTCTCGGCATCGAGGAGGGCACGCAGCCCTCGAACGTCATTTTCGACATTTGCTACAAGAAGGACGAGCTGGGCGACCCGCTGATCAACGACCATCACGCCGTTGCGCTGGGAGCCGCTACGTACGAGGAGCTGAACGAGATGTACGCCATGACGGCCAAGATCAACGAGGTGCTCAAGGAGTTGTTCCTGAAGATGAACATCAAGTTGGTGGACTTCAAGATCGAGTTCGGCAAGACGTCGGACGGCGAGATCGTGCTGGCCGACGAGGTGTCGCCCGACACCTGCCGTCTGTGGGATGCCACGACCAACGAGAAACTCGACAAGGACCGTTTCCGCCGCGACCTGGGCAAGGTCCGCGAGGCTTACGAGGAGATTCTGGCGCGCCTGCAAAAAATCGTCGGGTAGTATGATGGAAGTGATCCGCGACCGTGAATTGCACGAGGAGTGCGGGGTGTTCGGCATCTACGGAGTGCCGAACGCCGCGTCGCTGACCTATTACGGTCTCCACGCCTTGCAGCACCGCGGGCAGGAGGGGGCCGGCATCGTCTCGGTGGACGAGAGCGGCACGTTCCGCCGCATCAAGGGCGGAGGGCTGGTGACGGAGGTTTTCGACGAGGCGAAACTCGCCACGCTGAAAGGTTCCACGGCCATCGGCCATGTGCGTTACACCACGGCCGGAGGCGGCGGCATGGAGAATGTCCAGCCGTTCCTCTTCCGCCACAACACGGGCGACTTCGCGCTGGCGCATAACGGCAATATCGTCAATTCGGAGTTGCTGCGCCGCCACCTCGAAAACAAGGGCAGCCTGTTTCAGTCGACTTCCGACAGCGAGATCCTGGCCCACCTGATCAAGAAGGAGACGCGCTACCACGACCGGCCGCGCATCTTCTCGATCATCGACGCGCTGAACATGCTCGAAGGCGCTTTCGCCTTCCTGATTATGACGGCCAACCGCATCTACGCCTGCCGTGACAAGTACGGCCTGCGTCCGCTGTCGATCGGCAAGCTGGGCGACGGATGGGTGGTGTCGAGCGAAACGTGCGCGTTCGACGTGCTGGGCGCGGAGTTCGTGCGCGACGTCGAGCCGGGCGAGATCGTGACGATTGACAGGCAGGGCATCCGCAGCCGCGACTACTCGATGTACAAGCGTCACGAAATGTGTTCGATGGAGTACATCTACTTCGCACGCCCGGACAGCGACATCGACGGCTGCAACGTCCACGCCTACCGCAAGGAGTCGGGACGCCTGCTCTGGAAGGAGGCTCCCGCCGAGGCGGACATCGTGGTCGGCGTGCCCGATTCGAGCCTCAGCGCCGCGATGGGTTACGCCGAGGCGAGCGGACTGCCGTATGAAATGGGGCTTATCAAGAACAAGTATATCGGCCGCACCTTCATCCAGCCCTCGCAGGAGCTGCGCGAGAAGGGCGTGAGGATGAAACTTTCGGCCGTGCGTTCGATCGTCAGGGGCAAGCGCGTGGTGCTGGTCGACGACTCGATCGTGCGCGGCACGACCTCGCGGCGCATCGTCACGATGCTCAAGGAGGCGGGAGCCACCGAAGTGCACGTGCGCATCGCCAGTCCCCCGATGACCGATCCCTGCTTCTACGGCGTGGACACCTCGACACGCGAGGAGCTGATCTCGGCCCGCAAGAACACGGCGGGGGTCTGCGAGGAGATCGGCGCCGATTCGCTGGTGTTCCTCTCGCCCGAGTCGCTGTTGAAGGCGGGCAGCCGCAAGGAACTTTGCATGGCCTGCTTCACGGGGCAGTATCCCACGGCGCTCTACCAGTCGCCCGAGGAGGCCAACAAGGACGTAAAATGTTAGCGGACGCGAAGCGGTCATTGCGAGGAGGACGCAGGTCCGACGCGGCAATCTGAACCGGTGTTGTGACGTTACGGCATTTTTCCCGGATTGCCACGGCATCTGGCGATGCCTCCCAATGACGGGCCCGGAGAATGGGGATAAAAACAGGGAATTTAAATTATTTAAACCATATATTGCTATGGCTCAAAGTTATGAAAAGGCCGGCGTGAATCTCGAAGCCGGATACGAAGTGGTGCGGCGCATCAAAAAGCATGTGGCCTCGACCTCGCGTCTGGGTGTGATGGGCAACATCGGCGCCTTCGGCGGTATGTTCGATCTTTCGGCCCTCAAGGTGAAGGAACCGGTGCTCGTGAGCGGGACCGACGGCGTGGGAACCAAACTCAAGCTGGCCTTCGAGATGGACAAGCACGACACGATCGGCATTGATGCCGTGGCCATGTGCGTCAACGACGTGCTGGCGCAGGGCGCCGAACCGCTGGTGTTCCTCGACTACG
>OGIL01001460.1_pt1 | contig 12682 bp, 10 predicted proteins | sample 1571751 | NCBI WGS metagenome assembly OGIL01 (sample SAMEA2581964, study PRJEB24529) | metagenome | biome: Human gut stool | place: China | collected 2011 | reverse complement strand
ACAATGAATTAAAATTGTGTTGATTGGAATGCCGGTAAATGCCCCCCAGCGCTTGCCGGCATTTTTCTGTTATTGACTGCCTGTTTTCATGTTTCCTTCTTATTTTATAAGGTTAATACTAATTATTGTGTTTTTTATTTCTGTTCTTCTATTACTTGTGTTCACCTAATATAAATAATCTGATTTTCATCGTCCCGTTCATACTTGAAACGGATATCCCTCTGCAATACCCTCAACGCATAATCGATACCGTCTGCTTGCCTGAACTTTCCCGTGAAATAGTATTTCAATACATTCTTATTCTCAACAACTATGCTGACTCCGAAATATTTCTCCAGATCATTCATGATCGAGAGGAATGATTCGTTCCGAAAACATATCAGTCCTTCTTTCCAACGATAGGGATTGTAATCGTCAACCGGAATGACTTTCAGCCTGCCGTCCTTTTGCAGGCAAGCTTTGCTGTCCGGCTTCAACATCAATGTATCCCCCAGACAGATACGGGAGGCAACTCGCACACTTCCTTCCATCAACGTAACCTCGAAATCGTCTTTATCAGAATAGCCTTCCACATTAAATTTTGTTCCCAGTACTTCCATATTACATTTGCCCGTTTCCACGATAAAAGGCCTTTCTGCATCATGTGCCACGTCAAAAAAAGCCTCCCCGGACAATACAACCCGTCTCTCTTTTCCCATGAAAGATTGAGGATATATCAATCGTGATGCCGAATTCAACCAAACCTTTGTCCCGTCGGCTAACATGACTTGGTACTCTCCACCCTTAGGAATAATTAATTCATTATTTTTATTTGAAACAACTTTGCAAAACGACTATCTTTGTGCAAAGATTAAGGTATAGATAAAAGATTTGCACTATGAAATATGATATTCCGTATATGACAACAGAGGCTGTAAGCCTGCTTAAATCACTGATTAGTATTCCTTCAATCAGTCGGGAAGAAACCCAGGCTGCGGATTTCCTGCAAAACTATATTGAAATGGCAGGTATGCAGACGGGACGTAAAGGAAATAATGTGTGGTGCTTTAGTCCGATGTTTGATCTGAAGAAGCCGACTATTTTACTTAACTCCCACATAGACACAGTGAAACCGGTTAACGGTTGGCGGAAAGATCCGTTCACTCCACGTGAAGAAAACGGTAAGTTATATGGATTAGGAAGTAACGATGCCGGTGCCAGCGTTGTTTCGTTATTACAGGTGTTCCTGCAACTATGTCGTACTTCGCAAAAATACAATCTGATTTATCTAGCCTCTTGTGAAGAAGAAGTCTCAGGAAAAAACGGAATTGAAAGTGTATTGCCGGGACTTCCTCCAGTCTCATTCGCTATCGTAGGAGAACCTACAGAAATGCAACCTGCCATTGCCGAGAAGGGATTAATGGTACTAGATGTTACCGCAACAGGTAAAGCAGGCCACGCAGCACGTAACGAAGGAGACAATGCAATTTACAAGGTGTTAGACGACATAGCTTGGTTCCGTGACTATCGTTTTGAGAAAGAATCACCCTTGTTGGGTCCCGTGAAGATGAGTGTCACTGTTATCAATGCCGGTACACAACACAATGTGATTCCCGATAAATGTACTTTCATCGTCGATGTCCGGAGTAACGAGCTTTACTCAAATGAAGAACTGTTTGCTGAAATCAAAAAGCATATTTCCTGTGAAGCCCAAGCTCGTTCATTCCGTCTCAATTCTTCACGAATTGACGAGAAACACCCATTTGTACAGAAAGCTATGAAGTTAGGACGCGTTCCTTTTGGTTCTCCAACATTGTCCGACCAGGCCTTAATGTCCTTCCCATCGGTAAAAATTGGTCCGGGACGCTCGTCACGTTCACACACGGCAGAAGAATATATCATGTTAAAAGAAATAGAAGAAGCTATTGGACTTTATTTAGAGCTATTGGACGGGCTTCTGATTTAAGCCATAGCTATTCATACTTGCTGTAAGAAATCCGATATAACTTAACTGTCACAGCAAGTATGAATTGTCCACCAATACGAACAAATTCATCCAGATTAGCAAATCACGATACTATAATACAACAATCATTCCAACAGATTAAACAATGTCTTTTCCAGCTTCTTACTTCTTAAATCTTTTGCAACAACAATGCCCTCCGGATCTACAAGAAAAGTTTTGGGTATTGCATAAATACCATATACATCAGCAGCATCCACATTCAATACTTGTGTCCAGTTCATTCCGAGTTCTTCAATAGCAGTCCTCCAAGCTTTCTGTTTCTTATCTATAGAGATACTAATCACCTCAAATCCCTTAGAAGCATATTTCTCATAAGCAGCTTTCACATTGGGCATTTCATTCCGACACGGACCGCACCATGAAGCCCAGAAGTCTATTAACACATACTTCCCCTTACCTACATAGTCGGACAACTGTTTTATCTCTCCAGCATTGTCTTTCACCTTAGCGTCCGGAAAACGTTCGCCAATCTTTATCTTAGCGTCCATTGCCTGCCGTTTCTTTTGTTCTTCACGCTCCTCCGGAGTCATTTTCTTTTCACGCTCGGCCTCAAAACGCCGGGCCATTTGCCTCATTTTTTCTAATTTATCTTTCACCAATACATGCTGCGCAAACACAGAAGAAGCCTCGCTCATCATATCTTCCAATAGACTGTGATATATAGACACTTCTTTTAAAGATAACAGAAATACTCCCACCAAACTGTTTTGGTGTTCTACTACAAAAGCGCGAATCGAATCCCTCTGTGCCAAATCTATCTCCACATTTCTCCGCCATATTGCAGCAAATGCAGTATCCCGTTTCAGTGCTTCTCTAAAACTCTCTCCGGATTTTTGGCTCATGACAAGTGAAATATTACTTTTCACTATTTGTTTGTTATTATTTATCACCGACTGCATTCCTTTCCAAGCCACATCCAAAGTATCATTCAGCGGCGTACCTCCTACGGTCCTCGTGGTAAGATTGATCACAATCTTTCCTTTTTCGAGAATCAACGGATAAGTTTCTCCATCCCTATCCTTAATAAGTGCAATATTCGGTGTCTGACGTACACCAGAAAAAGAGAACTTTCCCTTTTTCACTTTTGCACTGTCGAGAACGACTTCTTTGGCTTTTTCTCCATCATCCATCAGACACAAATACAACAACTGATTATTCAATTCCTCATTAGCAATACCTTGGATAGAGAATTTCTCTTGGGCAGAAGAAAATATAGCAATAGCACAAAAAGTGCATAAAATCATAATTCGATTTCTCATACGGAATAAGTTTATATCAAAAAAACAGTTCACACTCATTTTCAATACCTGCTATTATCATTTCAAATTCTGATAATCATTTAAACTAATAATAGATCTTCTTATTTTTCTTATCGGAAATGGTCTGATAATCTTTCACCTTTATATTAAAATATGATTTAGCCTTTCCATCATCATTAGAAGGCAACTGTTCTTTATCTTTTTTGTGTGGCAACTCAAGAATATCTATTTCTTTCACACTCTTCTTCAGTTTCGGGAATAAAAGACTGATATAAATATATTTATGATTAAATCCTTTGACAGCCAACAGCCTCCCCATCGGAGCTCCACCATCATATCCCCGCACATTATACTCATCGCCACTTTTCTTATCGATAATCTTAAATCCCGGACTATAATACAACCATTGCCAATCCCAATAAATAGGTTGTATGAATGTCACTTTAGTATCATTCTTTCTCCTTTCAATCGAATATAAAGAAGGACTTGTAGACATCCCATTCTCATACGCTTTCTCATACACTTCTTCAGGAACTATAACTATACTATCGCTTGGAAGCATATAGGCTTGTGCATATAATTCTTTATCACGTTTCTTCTTTTGCTCATATTCTTTCAACCGCTGTTCACCTCTTTTTACTCGTTCACTTTTCTCCGGCATTACCTCTTTGGACATCTCGGTATGGAGTTGCTGCACTAACAACGGCGTTGTCTCACGCATAACAATCAATGAAGCCTCTTTATATTTTTTACCTACGGGAGATTCATAAAATGCAGCAACAGCTTTTAATTCTTCCAATGTTAAATGCTTCTCATAAACAGGCATATACATTTCAAACACCTTATTTTCTACTTTCTCTTTCCAGTTTTTAGAGAACTCATTCCAATAAGCCTCATCCTTTTTCGGCGCATTCAATTTCATTATAGATGATAATCTCTGGAGAAAGTCACCCGTAGTAGTCGAAGTACCAGAAAAATCCATGATTTTCTTCAACGTTTCTTTGTACTCATCTGTCGCATTTGTATTTTGTGCAGAAGCTGATAAAATTAAAGCAAGCAGTGCAATTATACACATCGTTACTTTAGGAAGAAAAATGTTTTTCATAATTATCTGATTTCATTTATTTTGATTCCATATTTTATTTTGCATTTTTTACAAAGATACACATTAAATCTATATCATTTAATAGAATAGTACAATCAATGAGGCTACTATCCGGCTGCCCTGCAATGTATAGATAAACAAAATATCCCCTATTCATCGCTAATTATAACATTCATTCCCCTCTCTTATCAAAATTACGTTGAACAATTCATTTCAGCTTTTAATATGATATTATTATCTTTTTCTCACATACTTCGTTCATTTTTCGTAATTAACGCTATCTTTGCAATAGGTCGCTAAATCTAAATAAGACTTTCAAAATACATAATATACGAATATGAAAAAGATTTTATTTTTATATATCATTCATCTAGGATTTGCCCTACAACCCATACAAATTCAAGCTTGTTGTCTCGACAATGAGGCTGTTCTCGCCAATGGGACTGCCATTATTCTACAATCACCTAAAGTGGACAATACCAAAACCATTCAGTTCATCAAAGATTTCTACGCAAACTACGTTTTTGGAGCAAAGAATTATGTTCCGGCAGTAAAAAAGCATTGTACAGCCAAATTGCAAAAGCAGCTGAAAGATAACTACGAGTATGACGGCGAAGGATATGCGATATGGAACTTCCGAACAGGTATGCAAGACGGACCAAGCGACATATCTAAAGTAACATCAGTAACTGCATTGGGAAATGGTTTATACAAGGTCAATTTCATTGATATGGGAATAAAGGGTAACCGTACTTTGAAAATTATCGACGTAAACGGGACACTGAAGTTCGATGCTATTAAATAATCCCCTCTAAGCAGATATATTATCAATTTAACAGATAACTAAAAAAGCCTTACTATTCAATCAAACAATGAAAGTAAATCATCTATAAGACTACATCCTTCACCGCTTTCACCTTCTTCCTGAAACCTCCATCCAGAGCAGGAAAGCGGGTGAAAGCGACCATGCAAAGCCCTTCTATCCTACTTTCAAAGGTTTCACCTACACAATTCAAATCGTTTCCATTTACCGCCGAAGCACATCACGAGACACCCCGTAATAACCCGCTGCAGCCACATAAATCGGCTGCATACGTTTGCCGATATTTTTCAATTTGCCTTCTTCCAGTAATCGCCGGAGGTGACGGTTCGCCGTAGTCCGTGTCATGCAGCATACCTCCTGAAAATCATAACGAAGCATTACGTCATGATCGGCGAAATATTCCTTCAGCCGCATATCTATCTCCACTGCCGACAAAGATTCCGAATGGCGCGCATACTTACTCCGGCTGGCTTTGACACCTACCAATTCACCCCGCAGGCGAGCATCCGGACGGAAACCGATTGTTTTCAGTTCCATCTTCGACCATTTGTTTTTAGTACTGCGGGTCACCTTTTGCGTGCTCCTCAAAATAGGGGCAAAATAGCCTAGCCCCTCGATATGTACCTCGCGTCCTTCACGTAGTTCTTCACCACAAATTTGGGCAAGCATCTCGAACGCATTTTTTACATCACCTACAGAAAGCGAACTGCGTCCGTGAATCATCCGGCACAGTTTATCCGTTCCCACCTTACCATTCAAAAAAATGCGGGGATGCAAACCTTTCTCTTCCGAATCATCGGACTCACCGGGATTCTCATACCAATCGTAAAGTATAGCCATTAGTCGTTAACGTTTTGATAGTGAATATATTTCATGTAAAAACTTTAAGTTTATTATCAAACCACTACCGTGGTTCATTTAAATCACACTCGTTATCCAATTAAATCACTCTTGTCATTTAATTGGACCACGAAAGTGAATCAACAATAACTCTTCGTCAAAGATACGATAAAAAATAGAGAAAAGGACGATAAGAAGCCGCCTTCTTCAGTCAAGTAGAAATTTATATTTTTTCCGGAGAAATACTTGCAAACCGATATCATCCTATAGTACATTCGCAGTATCAGCGCTGAACAATAAACCGATTTTAATCACTTAAAAATAGAAAAAACAATGAATGCAATAACATTGATATGGAGACAGGTATTGAAGGAACTAAAATTGTTTCAAATGAAGGAAAACAAAGAAGATGCAGTTGAGAAAACAGAAAAAGAGCTACAGAAAACGCTAAAATGTCATGAAGATAAATATACCGTTCCCCTGCCGGACACAGCACCGCCTACTGGAAGGGAGAAAGAGACAGAACGAAAACAACCGGTCCGATTAACCCAAGAGGTACGTACATTCCTGCAAAAACAGTATGATTTTCGTTACAACCTATTGACGGAAGAAACGGAATATCGTCCTGCCAACAAGCGTGCCGTTCCTTTCGAACCTGTAAGTAAGCGGGAACTGAACACTTTCTGCATGGAAGCACACGACCAGGGCATATCCTGCTGGGATAAAGACTTGAGCCGTTACATTTATTCCACTTGTATTCCTGAATATCATCCTTTCCGGCTTTACATGGAAGAACTGCCCGGCTGGGATGGGACAGACAGACTGGAAGCTTTGGCGCAGCGTGTCTCTGACAATCAGCTCTGGATAAAAAGCTTCCATACCTGGATGCTGGGACTCACCGCCCAATGGTTAGGCATGACGGGAATACATGCCAACAGCGTAGCCCCCATACTTGTCAGCAGCGAGCAGGGACGACAAAAATCCACATTTTGCAAGGCACTGATGCCGCCGGCACTGTCACGTTATTACATGGACAACCTGAAACTGTCTGCACAAGGAAAACCCGAAAGGTTACTTGCCGAAATGGGACTTCTGAACATGGATGAATTTGACAAATACGGAACGCAGCAAATGCCATTATTGAAGAATCTGATGCAAATGGCAAACCTGAATATCTGCAAAGCTTATCAAAAGAATTTCCGCAACTTGCCGCGCATCGCTTCTTTCATCGGTACAAGCAACCGTTTTGACTTGCTCACCGATCCCACCGGTAGCCGGCGATTCATCTGCATTGAAGCAGAACATTTGATCGACTGCGAAGGTATCATGCACGATCAGATCTATGCCCAACTGAAAGCTGAACTGCTCTCCGGCATCCGCTACTGGTTCACAAAAGAAGAGGAACGGGAACTGCAACGCCACAATGCTGCTTTTTATCATCCGTGTCCGGCAGAGGAAGTCTTTCATGCCTGTTTCCGGATAGCTAAAGATGATGAAGAGGGAAGCGAACGGCTCTCGGCTTCGGACATATTCAGGAGACTGAAGATGTATAACCCCGCTGCCATGCGTGGAAGTAATCCGGCTACGTTCGCGCAAGTTTTGCTTGCGGCAGGGGTCACCCGCAAACATACCAAATATGGGAATGTATATTTGGTGAAACCGATGAAAGCGGCATAAAGCTCCAAACAGAGGGAGGGTTCACCCGTAAGAAGCTGGTAAATAACTGTTTACAAAGGGGTGAAAGAGGTGAAAAGAGAAAGAGGACATTAAGAGGGAAATAGGCTATAAACAGTAAGATTTTGAATAGAAAATCAGGAAAAACTTGATTATCTATTCAAAATCTTATTGTTTCCGGATATTTATCCTACTATCCATTTACTGCCCGGTATAAACGAAATGATCTTAGTTGTTACAAAACAACAGATAAACGTAACCACTGCGATACATGGTATAGCGGCAACAGTGGGAAGCGCCAATGTATCTTTGAACACAGTCACCCACAGTCCGAGCCAGAATATGTGCATAAGATACATGCCATAGCTAAGTTTCGATGTTTCCGTCACCAACTTGGGAGCTTGCGGACGTTTGATACATGTAAACATAAGGAATGTACCCGTTGTGAGAAGCACACAGTTAATCGTACAGAAAGCCCATCCTATTTCTATTACAGGTGTGGAATGGAGTTCGCCGGGTATAGCCTGCACATAGAATGAATAAATAGTCCATACAGCACCGATCACCATTAAAATAGTTCCTATAGTGAAACGTTTGGAACGGTTCCACGTAAGGTGTACACGAATGTAATGCGCCAGAACAAGATAGCCCAGATAACCGGAGAAGTACCACAACATGTGGTATTCATTCCAGAAACATTGTCCCCACACTTCACCGCACCAACGATTGAGATAAGGCATACAGGTTGACAACACGAACAGCCCTATAAAGAAACGCTCTTCTTTAGCCGTGGCTTTTCTCAACCATGGGGATATAATTGGGATAAACAAGTAAAGGCTTATCAGAGGATACATAAACCACAAGTGTCCGGCTAGCGTCGGGAAATTCAGGAATATCCGCGACAAGTCCTTCATAGATGTTTCTCCGTCTATCTGTCCCCACAACATAGGTAGAGTGCTGTACAGTAGCATGAATATGAAAAACGGTGGAAGGATGCGAAGACAGCGCTGGCGATAGAATTGCCACATAGACTGCTCTTCCTTCATCGGTGCAAGCAGGAAGGCGGAGACTATCATGAACAGGGGTACTGCCATACGTGAAAAGCCATCGTATACTGATACCCATAGCCGGTCTGCTTCATTCGCTAGAAAAGACGGCGGACCTGCCATATCAGTAGATCCGGGAGCACCATAGAAATTCTCACTGGCATGAACAAGGATGACAAGAAAGCATGCAAACACACGGATGTAATCTAAAAAAACAATACGTTTCATTTATTCTAAGTTTTCTAGTTATTAATTTATTCTTTTGTATTCGGGAACGCAGAGATTCTCAACCGTGCCGCACCCATAGGGATCAATGTTATTTCTTCTTTATCACCTTTCACCGCATCTTCTTCCGGCAATACGCCACACAGTCCTGTTTCGTCTATCTTCCATTCAGGTACCGGACGACCGATAGCTTTTACTTCTAAAGGTACACTGGCTACTGTGAAAGGATAGTTGTCAGTCGGCCAGGATTTACGGATTACCTTGAAATTCTTCAAAGGTTCTTTCTTATCCAATACCAACGAATAATTCCAGGGGCTATCCGGATAGATTTCAGTAGTAGGCCATTTTTTCGAATCAGCACCTTTCTGCCATTTTGAATCACCGATAGCTGTTTCTCGACTGTCTTTCTCTACATATTTCTCTGCAATCTTAAGAGACAAAGTCAAAGGTCCGTAATCTACGCTTACGCTGTTTTTATTAACCTGCCAGGTACGCATAGACAAAGACATCGGAAGAGTCAATTCCACACGGTCACCATTCGCCCACTCGCGATTGATGCAAAGATATTTTCCCGCTACAGGAGCTGCACTTACCTTCTTGCCATTCACCCGCACTTCCGCCTTTTGAGTCCATGAAGGAATACGAAGATAAAATGGAAAAGCGACCTTTTCATCGGTAGAAACAGTGAAGGCAATAGCTTCTTCAAAAGGATAATTTGTCTCTTCGTGAAGAGTGATTTCCTTGCCGTCACCCACTTTCACTGTAGCTTTGCAAGCTGCATAAATAGCTGTTGCCACTCCGTTGTCGGGAGTTGCCAATACCAGATGTTCGGTGAAGTAAGGCCAGCCCTGTGCATGATTATGTTGGCAGCAACGACTGCTGAAAGGATTCATCGAAAGGAACGGGCCACGATTGTCAATGCCCGGATGATGGTTCTTCGAATCACTGATGGCATGGTTCGGACAAGTGATATAACGCAATGCCTTGAAATCGGGCATCACGGCAGCCGGATAAGAGTTGAACGCTACTTCCTCACAGTGTTCCGCCCACATGGGATCTCCTGTCATGCAAAGCATGATTTCATCGGAAGCCATTTGTTCTACCAAACCGCAGGTTTCCACTCCCTGTCGGGGATCGATATATCCCAGACGGGCATTTTCGTCCGCACCGAACATACCTCCGGGAACCTGACCAAAAGTACGCCGAATCAGATGATGGACATTATAAGAGGCTTTCAGCATCGCTGAATCTCCGGTCTGCATATAATAAGTGGCAGGTTCACGGAAACATTGGGCGATATTTACATTGTGCCAGTTAGGTAAGGAGGTGGATTTCGTCCAGTCGGCTGTGTTACGGTGAATCTTCTCGGCTAATTCGAGTAGGAAAGCATCCCCAGTATGGTTGTAAAGCCAGTAGATACTGATGATGTTATCACCGCCACGGCTTTTCTCCCAATAATCTTCCAGAAGTTGGTCATCGGGAACAGTCATCTGCCACTTGAAGTAATTCGTCATCAGGTCAATGACACGCTGATCTTGAGAATACTCATAATAAGATTGCAGACACCAGAGCATAATCATCTGTGCCCAAAGTTCGCGTTTGCCGTTACGTTCATTGACCGGACCGAAATAGCCATCCGGCTGGCGACTGGCAAATACACCTTCAATCCAATATTTGGTTTCTTCAATCATCTTCGGGTCATTCAGGATATATGCTAGATTGCCATACCCTTTGAGCCAGTAAGGGACTTCCTCCCAGCCGTGATCGCCACCAGTTGTCAACCAGGCATTATTATCCTTTTCCAGCCAAGCGCTGATTTCTCCCAAATGTCCGGTCAGACCGTCACGTTGCAACTCCAGATACTTCTTCACCCATCCTTCGGGCTGAATACTACCTACCGGCAACTTTATAAAATTCAACGGTCGAAGCGGAGCGCGATACCCGATATAATTGGTATTGACGGACTGTATGTCCGGTCGGTCCACTACCGTCACCGTACCACAAGAAGAAGCAGGCGCACAAGCTGTAACCGCCATTCCAAGCACTATCGATGCAAAAAGTCCTTTAGTTTTATTTTTCTTCATTTCGTCTATTCTACTACTTCCGGAAATCATCCTAATTTCCCTATGAACCCAATTGAGCACTAACAAATTACATTAAAATAAAGAACGGATAATCTCTAATCAGACAACCCGTTCTTCAATGGCATGAACTGCCTTTATAACCTATTTATCAACAGAGAATTTGAAGATACATTGGCTTGTATACTTTTCGCCCGGGCGAAGTACAGCCGACGGCCATTCCGGTTTGTTCGGAGTATCCGGATATTTCTGTGTTTCGAGACATACGGAAGCACGTTGGTTGTAAGTAATGCCTTTCTTTCCTGTCAGCGAACCATCGAGGAAATTACCTGCATATACCTGAATACCCGGTTCATTAGTATAAACGTCGAGTACGATACCAGTCTTCGGTGATTTCAAAGAAGCGCATTTACGGGTTACGTCGCCTTTCGTGTTCAATACCCAGTTGTGATCGTAACCATTGCCATTTTTCAGCTGTACGAAATCATAGTCGTTAATACGTTCGCCTACCGGAGTCGGGGTGCGGAAATCCATCGGAGTTCCTTCTACCGGAACGATCTCGCCAGTTGTCATGAAAGTACTGTCCACCGGAGTATAATAGTCCGCATCCACCATCAACAAATGACCGGAGTTGTTGCCGGCATCGCCTTCAAGGTTAAAATAAGAGTGGTTGGTCATATTTACAATCGTCGGTTTGTCTGTTTCCGCTTCGTATTGAATATCGATGGCATTATCGTCCGTCAGTTTCATCAACACCTTACAAGTGATGTTTCCCGGAAAACCTTCTTCACCGTCTTCTGCACGGTAAGTCAACTGCAATTCCTGCGGATTCAGCAATTCGGCATCAAACACCCGGTATTGGAATCCTTGCGGTCCGCCGTGCAGACAATGACCGTAGTTATTGCGGGGAAGCTGATATTCTACACCATCCAAGGTGAACTGTCCCTGATTGATACGATTGGCATAACGTCCGATAGTCGCACCGAAATCCGAAGGCTTGCTGATATAGTCCTGAATAGAATCGAAACCGAGAACAACGTCACGCATCTGTCCGTCTTTGTCGGGAACCATCACTGAAACAATACGTCCACCGAAGTTCGTGATACAAACTTCCATGTTGTTCTTGTTACGCAGAGTGAACAAATCAGTCTTCTTTCCATCTACTTCTGTCTGGAATTTACTCTGCAATAAACCGGAATCTGTAGCCTTTTCAGCTTTCGGAGTACAAGCTGCCATTAAAAGGGCGGCAACTGCCCATACACATAACTTTTTCATGATACAATTGGTTTTTAACTATTAGTTTTCAGCTATTCATATTTAGATGCAGACGACGCGGATAACGCGTTTTTTCTAATTTTGCATCAGAAAAAGAGCCGCATCATCCGCGTTATCCGCGTTCAATTTACTATGTCAGCATATTACTGTATACTATTCAATAAATCTACCTTTCCTTCATTAACCAACTTCAAAATCAACTCACCGAAAAGAGTATTCTGCCAGGCAAACCATGCACGGGTAAATTTCTTCGGATTGTCCTTATGGAAAGATTCGTGCATAAAACCGGTACCGGCATCCGTGTCCATCAACATCTTGATACAGGTTTTGATTTCGGCATCATTCTGAC
>OGIL01001459.1_pt1 | contig 12684 bp, 10 predicted proteins | sample 1571751 | NCBI WGS metagenome assembly OGIL01 (sample SAMEA2581964, study PRJEB24529) | metagenome | biome: Human gut stool | place: China | collected 2011 | reverse complement strand
TGCCATAGGTGCTGATGAAGGCTCACTTTATGTACGTGCGGAATATCCGCTGGCCATTAAGCGTCTGCGCATAGCTATTGAACAGGCTGAAGCTATGGGGTTGTTAGGTGAAAATATTTTTGGTTCCGGGTTCAGCTTCAAACTGCATATCAAGGAAGGTGCCGGTGCGTTCGTTTGCGGTGAGGAAACTGCATTGATGGCATCAATAGAAGGGAAACGCGGTATGCCGCGGCCAAGACCGCCATTTCCAGCAGTTGCCGGACTTTGGGGAAAGCCGACAAATATCAATAATGTTGAAACTTTTGGTAATGTAGCTGCAATTATTACTAATGGCGCTGACTGGTATGCTGGTTTTGGTACTGAAAAGTCCAAAGGAACTAAAGTATTTGCGCTGACTGGTAAAATAAATAACACAGGTCTGGCCGAAGTTCCTATGGGTATTACTATGCGCGAAATTATTTATGATATCGGCGGTGGTATTAACGGAGGTAAGAAATTTAAAGCAGTTCAAATAGGCGGTCCATCTGGTGGCTGCCTGCCTGAATCAATGCTTGATCTGTCTATAGATTATGATTCGTTAACAGCGGCAGGTGCTATGATGGGTTCTGGTGGATTGGTAGTTATGGATGAAGATACCTGCATGGTTGATGTTGCAAAATTTTTCCTGAATTTTACTCAATCTGAATCCTGTGGCAAATGTACTCCCTGTCGTGAAGGGACTAAGCGTATGCTGGAAGTCCTGACACGTATTACTGAAGGACAGGGTAGAGAAGGTGATATAGAGCTGTTGGAAGAACTGGCCAGAAATATTAAAGAGACTGCTTTATGTGGGTTGGGACAAACCGCTCCGAATCCTGTATTGAGTACTTTAAAATATTTCCGTCATGAATATGAAGCTCATATCAAAGAAAAACGCTGTCCTGCCGGTGCCTGTGAAAAGCTTGCCAATTATGAAATTACTGATGCATGCAAAGGCTGTGGGTTATGTGCACGCCAGTGCCCGGTTAATGCCATTTCCGGAGAAGTGAAAAAGAAACATGTTATCGATGTAACTAAATGTATAAAATGCGGTGCCTGCATGGCGGCTTGTCCGTTTAAGGCCATTACTAAGGGTTAAGGGAGGATTATATAGATATGGAAATGATTACCTTAACGATCAATGGGCAGACTGTACAGGCCCCTAAAAATGCTACTATTCTTGAAGCCGCGCGTTCTGCCGGCATTCATATTCCTACGTTGTGCTATCATTCTGAACTTGCTCCGGAAGGGGCCTGCAGATTGTGTGTCGTAGAAGCTACCGGAGCGCGTACGCTTGTAGCCTCCTGTGTTTATCCTGTTGCAGAAGGTATGGTAGTGAAAACGAATACGGATAAAGTCCGCGCAGCAAGACGAATGGTCGTAGAATTGCTGTTGGCCAATCATCCCAAGGACTGCCTTGCGTGCCAAAAAAGCGGTGACTGTGAACTGCAGAATATAGCTGCTGATTTGGGATTGCGCAAGATCAGATTCGAAGGCGGAGCCCGTAAAGCACATACTATTGACGCCAGTAACCCTTGCTTAGTGCGCGATCAGGAAAAATGTATTTTGTGCGGACGTTGTATACGTGTTTGTCGTGATGTGCAGGGAATGAGCGTCTACAGCTTTGCTGAGCGCGGCTTTGACACAATTGTTTCTACTGCTTTTGAACAGGATCTTGGAAAAGTAGAATGTTCTTACTGTGGACAATGTGCGAGTGTTTGTCCTACTGGAGCTATAGTGGAAAAAGATGATACGGAAAAAGTATGGTCGGCTATCAATGATCCTGATAAGATTGTTATAGTTCAAACAGCTCCGGCAGTACGCGTGGCTTTGGGTGAAGAATTGGGTATGGAACCAGGTTCTATCGTTACAGGGAAAATGGTTGCAGCATTGCGCAATCTAGGGTTCGATAAGATATTCGATACTAATTTTTCGGCTGATTTGACGATTATGGAAGAAGGGCATGAGTTCCTCCATCGTTTGACTAACGGAGGTGTATTGCCGATGATAACCTCCTGCAGTCCTGGCTGGGTAAATATGATAGAGCTTAAATATCCTGATTTGTTACCACATCTTTCTTCTGCGAAATCACCCCAGCAAATGTTTGGCGCTATTGCTAAAACCTATTATGCTGAAAAAGCTGGTATTGATCCGGCAAAAATAGTCAGCGTTTCGGTGATGCCGTGTACTGCTAAGAAGGCGGAAGCAGCACGTCCGGAGATGAATGCTTCCGGATATCGTGATGTAGATGTTGTTATTACTACCAGAGAACTTGGCCGTATGATACGGGAAGCAGGACTGGATTTTAAACATTTGCCTGAAGACAGCTATGATTCTCCGCTGGGTACAGGTACAGGTGCTGCTGTTATTTTTGGTACTACAGGAGGTGTAATGGAAGCTGCTCTGCGTACTGTAGCTGATGTTTTAACAGGTGAAAATTTGCAGACTGTTGATTACAATGATGTGCGGGGGATGGAACAGACCCGCGAGGCGGAACTGACTATTGCAGGAAATACTGTAAAAATAGCAGTTGTTCATACTCTTGCTTCTGCACGCAAGATATTAGAGCGTATCAGAGCCGGTGAGGCAGATTATCAGTTTATTGAAGTTATGGCTTGCCCTGGTGGCTGTATTGGCGGCGGCGGTCAACCGATTCCCGTTAATGCAGAAATTAGAAGAGCCCGTAGAGAAGGGTTGTTTGATTGTGATAGTGCCAATGAGTTACGAAAATCACATGAAAATCCGGAAATTAAAGAGCTTTATGATACTTGGTTAGGTAAACCTCTCGGAGAAAAAGCTCATAGTCTACTGCATACGCACTATCACCAACAGACACGTTGAAAGTACTAATTTGATACCACAAAACACCTCTTGAGTAGTTTTGCTCAAGGGGTGTTTCTTTGTAAATTGTAAAGAAAATGCTTGCCATGTTACAGTTTTACTGATATCATATGTAGTATAGCGTTTTAAAGAAAAAATGTTTAAAAACTAAAAAAAGTAGTGATTTTGCCTAAAATTTACTGCTTCTTTATGTGTTATAATAGAGCTGGACACAAAAAGTTCAAAAAGAAATCACAATTAAAGTTTTTTTTGAAGGATTTTTTGTTGGAATGTCGAAGTAAATTAAGCAGAACTAAATATCTTGGATATGTTTTAGCGGTTGGTAGACAGAAGAACGAAGAAGTTCAACTGAAAGCTTTACCTGCTGACAGTTTGCGATTCAGAGCGTAGCCACTTTGGATAGAAGTAAGCTGGCACTTGGCTATGTTTTGTTTTAGTAAATCAAAACTTCTAAGTGCTCCTTTTTTATGGGTAAAATCTTATTCGGCAAATAATACTTTATGCTTTTATAGTTGGTATTTAGCCGACTAAGTGTATTTTTACTAGTGAAGTTAATAGACTTCGCTGGCATTAGCCACAATTTGTTTTATTTACAAGGAGGAAGGTAAACATGATCGACATTAAAGATCGCGTATGCGAAGCAGTAGCCGGCAAAATTATGAGCGCCGAAGCAGCTGCAGAATTTGTAAAGGATGGCGACAACGTAGGTACCAGTGGTTTTACTCCGTCTGGTTATCCTAAAGCTGTGCCTCTTGCTCTGGCAGAAAAAGGCAAAAAAACTCCTTTCCAAATCAACGTTTGGACCGGTGCTTCTGTAGGTCCTGAAATGGATACCGCAATGACTCAAGCTGGTATCGTTGCTCGTCGTATGCCTTACCAAACTAACAATGATCTGCGTAAAGCTATCAACAACGGTTCCGTAAAATATACTGACCTGCATTTGAGCCATGTTGCTCAAATGACTCGCTATGGTTTCATGGAAAACCGCAGATGTGTAGACGTCGCTATCGTCGAAGCCTGCAAAATCATTGACCTTGGCAATGGCCAGGTTGGTTTGATTCCTACAACTTCCATGGGCAATTCTTCTTCTTATGTTCAATGTGCTGAAAAAGTTATTGTTGAAGTAAATACTTCTCAACCAGTAGAATTGGAAGGCATGCATGACTCCTATGTGCCTTTGGATCCTCCGAATCGTAAAGCTATTCCTGTTGAAAAACCGGAAGATGTAATCGGCACTCCTTATATTCCTTGCGATTTGGACAGACTCGTTGCAGTAGTTCCCTGCGATATTACTGATAAAGTTCGTCCGTTGGGCGAAATCGACGAAGATGCTCAAAAAATGGGTAAAAACTTGGTTGAATTCTTTAAATCTGAAGTTGCTGCAGGTCGTTTGCCCGCTAATCTGTTGCCGCTGCAGTCTGGTGTAGGTTCTGTTGCTAACGCAGTTATCAACGGTTTGGTTAACTCTGATTTTGAAGATTTGACTGTATATACCGAAGTTATTCAAGACGGTATGTTCGACTTGATCGATGCTGGCAAACTCCGCGTTTGCTCTGGTACCGCTTTGAGCCCATCCCCTGATTGCCTCAAAAAATTCTATGACAATGTAGAAAAATATAAAAAATATATCATTCTGCGTCCGCAGGAAGTTGCAAACAGCCCGGAAGTTGCTCGTCGTATCGGTGTCATTGCAATGAACACTGCTATTGAGGTTGACATCTATGGTAATGTTAACTCCACTCATATTTGCGGTACTAAGATTATGAATGGTATCGGCGGTTCCGGCGACTATGCTCGTAATGGTTATCTGACCGTATTCTTCACTACATCTCTTGCAAAAGGCGGAGCTATCAGCTCTGTAGTTCCTTTCTGCTCTCATGTTGACCATACTGAACATGACGTTGATGTTATCGTTTCCGAACGCGGCGTAGCTGACCTTCGTGGTTTGTCTCCAAAAGAACGTGCTTTGGTTATCATTGATAAAGTTGCTAATCCGAAATATCAACCGCTGCTTCTTGATTACTTCAAGAGAGCTTGCGAAGCTTGTGGCAATAGCCAAACTCCGCATATTATGGATGAAGCTTTCTCCTTCCATGATCGTTTCGTAAAAACCGGCACCATGGAAAAATAATTCTTAGTCAAGACGATTGACTGAGATTGTTGTCTGAAATATTTTGCCGGTAGATAGTTAGTTCTGCCGGCAAACTTTACAGCTTATCTGTAAATAAATTCTGTTGACGAGGCCTTCGGGCTTTGCCATATACACCGTCTATGACGGACACTCTCACCATAATTCGGTCAGTCCAAACCGGATTGTGCAAAAACAATATTCTTAAGGAGGATTTGAGAATGGCAAATGAAACTCTGAAAGCTGGATTTGACAAGTACATGGCTGGCGTAGAAGCTAAACTTGCTAAAAATCCCGAACGTGCAAACCTTGAGCCCAACAGGCTCTACACCCCTCTCGACATCGAAGGCTTCGACTATGAGAAGGATCTTGGCTTCCCTGGTGAATATCCTTACACTCGTGGTGTACAACCTACTATGTATCGTGGTCGTTTCTGGACCATGCGTATGTATGCTGGTTTCTCCACTGCGGAAGAATCCAACAAACGTTATCGTTACCTCTTGGCTAACGGTGGCAGCGGCTTGTCCTGCGCATTCGACCTTCCGACCCAAATCGGTTATGATTCTACCGATCCGATGGCTGAAGGCGAAGTTGGTAAAGTTGGCGTAGCTATCGACTCCTTGGCTGATATGGAAATCTTATTTGACCAAATTTCTTTGGATCAAGTTTCCACTTCCATGACCATCAACGCTCCTGCATCCGTACTTCTTTGCATGTACATCGCAGTTGCTGAGAAACAAGGCGTTTCCGCTGACAAACTGCGCGGTACTATTCAAAATGATATTTTGAAAGAGTATGCTGCTCGCGGAACTTACATTTTCCCGCCGAAACCCTCCATGCGTTTGATTACCAATATTTTCGAATATTGCTCCAAAAACGTACCGCTGTGGAATACCATCTCCATTTCCGGTTATCATATCCGTGAAGCTGGTTCCACCGCTTCTCAGGAAATCGCTTTCACCATCGCTGACGGTATCGCTTATGTTGAAGCAGCTATCAAAGCTGGTATGAACGTTGACGATTTTGCTGGTCGTCTGTCCTTCTTCTGGAACGCTCATAACAACGTACTCGAAGAAGTTGCTAAATTCCGCGCTTCCCGTCGTGTATGGGCTAAAGTTATGAAAGAAAGATTCGGCGCTCAAAAACCGAAATCTCAAATGCTCCGCGTACATACTCAAACTGCAGGTTCCATGCTGACTGCACAACAACCGAACAACAATATCGTTCGTGTTGCTCTGCAAACTGCTGCTGCTGTAATGGGTGGTACTCAATCTTTGCACACTAACTCCAAAGACGAAGCTTTGGCATTGCCGACCACTGAGTCTGTAACCATCGCTCTCCGTACTCAACAAATCGTTGCTTACGAATCCGGCTTGGCTGACACCGTTGATCCGTTGGGTGGTTCCTACTATGTTGAAGCTTTGACTAACAAAATCGAAGCTGAAGCTTGGGAATATATCAAAAAGATTGACGAAATTGGCGGCGCTCCTGAAGCTATCGCTAAAGGTTATATCCAAAAAGAAATCCAAGACTCCGCTTACAAATGGCAAATGGACATTGAAAAAGGCGACCGTATTATTGTTGGCGTAAACAAATTCCAACAAGAAGAAGAACCGCCGAAAAACTTGCTGCGTGTTGACGGCTCCGTTGGCAAATTGCAAGCTGATAAGATTGCTGCCCTTAAAGCTCGTCGTGACAATGCTAAAGTTGAAGAAACTTTAGCTGCTCTGGAAAAAGGCTGTGCTGACGAATCCGTTAACCTGATGCCTTTGATTCTTGACGCTGTACGTGCTTATGCAACTGAAGGCGAAATCTGCGGCGTAATGAGAAAAGTATTCGGCGAATATCAATCTCATACTGCTCTGTAATTTAGAGCCAACAATAATAGGGAGGTAAGAAATAATGTCTAATATTAGAGTTTTAGTAGCAAAACCGGGTCTGGACGGCCATGACCGCGGTGCTAAAGTTGTAGCTCGTGCATTGCGCGACGCTGGTTTTGAAGTTATTTACACCGGTATTCGTCTGACTCCGGAACAAATCGCTGAAGCTGCTCTGCAAGACGACGTTAAAGTTGTTGCTTTGAGCCTGCTTTCCGGCGCACACAACACCCTTTTCCCGAAAGTAGTTGAACTGCTGAAAGAAAAAGGTTTGACTGATGTTCTGGTTATCGGCGGCGGCGTTATTCCTGACGCTGACATTCCTGGTTTGAAAGCTGCTGGCATTGCCGAAGTATTCACTCCTGGCACTCCGACTGGCAACATTGTTGAATTCATCAACGCTAACGTAAAATAATTAAGGTTCTCAAAAATTTTGCAGGCCGGGCTTGTCCCGGCTTGCATAATACAATTTTTATTGGACCTCAACAAGGCGGTGTGATCATTGAATATTGTTGAAGGCGTATTAAACCATTCTCGTTTAGCATTAGCGAAAGCTATTACTGCCGTAGAGAACGAGTATGATAACGCTGTTGAAATAATGACAGCCATTTATCCCCACACCGGTAATGCTTATGTCATCGGAATAACCGGACCTCCGGGCGCTGGCAAAAGTACTTTGACCGACAAGCTTGCTAAAGAATATCGTAAACGCGGTAAAACAGTTGGTATTATCGCAATTGATCCTACAAGTCCTTTCTCCGGCGGTGCAATTTTAGGCGACCGTATCAGAATGTTGGACCTTACTGCCGATGAAGGCATTTTTGTTCGTTCCATGGCTACTCGCGGTAGTTTGGGTGGATTATCCCAAAAAGCGGGCGATGCTGTTAAATTGATGGATGCATATGGTTTTGATGTTATTATTGTTGAAACTGTTGGCGTTGGTCAATCTGAAGTAGATATTGTTAAAACTGCTGATACTACAATGGTTGTTGTTATTCCTGGTATGGGCGATGACATTCAGGCTATTAAAGCAGGTATACTTGAGATCGGTGACCTTTTCACGATCAATAAAGCTGACCGTGAAGGTACGGACAAGCTGAACATTGAGATTGAAATGATGTTGGAATTAAATCCCGAACATGTTGGCTGGCGTCCTCCGATCAATCGGACCATTGCCAGCAAGGGTGAAGGTATAGAAGCTGTTGTTGACTCTATTGAAGAGCACAAAGCATATTTGATTGAATCTGATCAATTGAGCAAAATACGCAAAGCTCGTATTAAAAACGAAGTTACTGCTATGCTTAATGACAGGGTCAACCGTTATATCGACAAGAATGTTGTAGCTACTTCCGAATTTGATATTTTAGTTGAAAAACTTCAAATTCGTGAAATTGAGCCGTATTCTGTTGTCGCTGACATTGTTGGTAAAGTTTTAAGATAAAACAACCAAAATTACTTTTAGGAGGAATTTGAAATGTTTAAAACAATTTGTGTTGACCATGTAGGTATTGCTTGCAAAGACCTGGATCTTTCCAAGAAATTCTACACTGAAGTTCTTGGCTTGAGCTGCACTGGTGAAGAAGCTGTTCCTGAGCAAGGTGTAAAAACCGTATTTATTCCCTGTGGCGAAACTTTGCTTGAGCTCCTTGTTGATATCACTGAAAATGGCGATGGCCCTATCGGCAAATACATCGCTAAAAATGGACAAGGTATCCAACATATCGCTGTTCGCGTTGATGATGTTCAAGCAGCTATTGATACCACTATTGAAAAAGGTGCTGCTATGATCGACAAAGCTCCTCGTGGCGGTGCTGGCGGAATGGATATCGCTTTCGTTCATCCGAAATCCGTAGGTATTTTGCTTGAGTATTGCGCTCCGGCAAAAAAATAATTCCGTAAAATACGGAATTACAAAAATCTTTTGAAGATTTTATTTTAAGTTGTTACATACTACACGGATGCGGACCAAAGAGTCTGCATCCGCGTAGATGTATATAAAATAAGGTTCTCCCAATAATGATGGAGGTGTAAGATTTGTCTACTCAAGCAAAAATTGAGAAAATGCTCAAAAAGTCCGAAGTAATTCTGGCTGCAGGCGGCGAAAAACGCGTTGCAAAACAACACGAAGCCGGCAAAATGACTGCACGTGAAAGAATTGCTGCACTCCTCGACGAAGGATCCTTTGTTGAATTGGATCGTTTCGTAAAACATCGTTGCACAAACTTCGGCCAAGAGAAGAAAGAACTTCCTGGCGAAGGTGTAACTACTGGTTACGGCACCATCGATGGCCGTCTGGTTTATGTATTCGCACAAGATTTCACTGTAGAAGGTGGTTCTTTAGGCGAAATGCATGCTGCTAAAATCGTAAAAGTACAACGCCTGTCCCTGAAAATGGGTGCTCCGCTTGTTGGCCTGAACGATTCCGGCGGTGCTCGTATCCAAGAAGCAATTGACGCTTTGGCTGGTTACGGCAAAATCTTCTTTGAAAACACTATTGCATCCGGCGTAGTTCCTCAGATCTCCGCTATCATGGGTCCTTCTGCTGGCGGCGCTGTATACAGCCCGGCACTGACTGACTTCATTTACATGGTAAAGAACACTTCTAAAATGTTCATTACCGGCCCCGCAGTAGTAAAATCTGTTACTGGTGAAGACGTAACCCAAGAACAACTGGGTGGCGCTATGACCCACAACAGCACTTCCGGCGTTGCACATTTTGCTGCAGAAAACGACGAAGACTGCTTGCAACAGATCCGTTACCTGCTGAGCTTCCTGCCTTCCAACAACATGGAATGCGCTCCTATCGTAGAAACCGGTGACGACCCGATGCGTATTGATGACTCCTTGAATACATTGCTTCCGGATAACTCCAACCAAGCATATGATATGAAAGACGTAATCAAATCCATCGTAGACAACGGTGAATTCTATGAATCCCAACAATATTGGGCAACCAATATTATCACTTGCTTTGCACGTATGGATGGCCAAACAGTAGGTATCATTGCAAACCAACCTAAAGTAATGGCTGGCTGCCTGGATATCAACGCATCCGACAAATCCTCTCGTTTTATTCGCTTCTGCGATGCTTTCAACATTCCTTTGCTGAACTTGGTAGACGTACCTGGCTTCCTGCCTGGCTGTAACCAAGAATACGGCGGTATCATCCGTCACGGCGCAAAAATGCTGTATGCATATTCCGAAGCAACTGTACCTAAAATTACTGTAGTAACCCGTAAAGCATACGGTGGTTCCTACCTGGCAATGTGTTCCCAAGATTTGGGCGCAGACCAAGTAATTGCATGGCCGACTGCAGAAATCGCAGTAATGGGACCTGCAGGTGCAGCTAACATCATCTTCAAAAATGATCCTGATGTAAAAGCAAAAACGGAAGAATATATCGATAACTTTGCAACTCCGTACCAAGCAGCAATGCGCGGCATGGTAGACATCGTAATCGAGCCGAAAAACACCCGTCCCACCATCATCAACGCTTTGCAAATGTTGCAGTCCAAACGTGAAACTCGCCCGGCAAAACGCCATGGCAATATTCCTTTGTAATTTGCAGCTTGCAGTATAGTGCTTAATTAATTAAGAAGAATGAGGTGAAATAATGGGTCCTGTAACTACTAATCCTTGGTTGATTGCTGCTATCAATATGACCATAGTTTTTGGTGTATTGGCTATGCTGGGTTTCTTGATGAAAGTTATCTACTTTGTAGATCCTACTCGTCAAAAAAAAACTGAGAAACCAGTAGCAGCACCGGCACCTGCCGCAGCACCTGCTGCTGTTGCAGCTCCTGTGCAGGATGACAGTGAAGTAATTGCTGTTATTGCAGCAGCTGTAGCTGCTCTTGGCCATTCTGCAGAAGATATCGCTTATGTACGTCGTCTGCCCGAAGCTGGCTGGACACAGAATGCTCGTATTGAAGCAATTAGCGTACGTAAAGAATGCTTCTAAAACAAAGTTAGGTTTTAGCAACACTTAAGTTTAATATATTTTAAACAATTTTGAAGGAGGGTATTCCCTGTGAAAAAATATACCATTACCGTTAACGGCACTGCATATGAAGTAGAAGTTGAAGAAATGGGCGGCGTTGCTGCTCCTAAAGCTGCTGCACCTAAATCAGCTCCTGCTGCTGCACCGGCAGCAGCACCAAAAGCAGCTCCTGCTGCTGCACCGGCTCCGGCTGCAAAACCTGTTGCTGCTGGCGCAGCTACTATCAGTGCTCCTATGCCTGGTAAAGTTCTCGAAGTTAAAGTTAAAGCTGGCGACGCAGTTAAAGCTGGCGATGTATTGATGATTCTTGAAGCAATGAAAATGCAAAACGAGATCATGGCTCCGGCTGACGGCACCATTTCTGACGTCCGTATTTCCGCAGGTCAAACTGTTGGTACCGGCGACGTTATGATCGTAATGTAATACAAACAAGCTGAGAGACCTTGAAAAGGTCTCTCAACTAAAAAATTTGTAGGAGGAAATTATGGAAGCATTTGTAGTTGCTTTACAATCCGTATGGAATGACAGCGGTTTCTCCGCTTTCACCATGGGTCATGCCATCATGATGTTGGTAGGTATTATTCTTTTATATTTGGCTATTGGTAAAGGTTTTGAACCTTTGCTGTTGTCTCCGATTGCATTCGGCTGTTTGCTGGCAAACGTTCCTAAAACCGGTTTCGAAGATCAACCGGGTGTTATGCAGGTAATTCTTTATGGTATTCACCATGAAATTTTCCCGCCTTTGATTTTCTTAGGCGTAGGTGCAATGACAGACTTTGGTCCGTTGATTGCAAACCCGAAAACTTTGCTTTTGGGCGCTGCAGCTCAAGCAGGTGTATTTGTTTCCTTGCTGGGCGCTATGATGCTCGGATTTACAGTGCAAGAAGCATCCGCTATCGGTATTATCGGTGGCGCTGATGGCCCGACTGCTATTTACCTGGCTGCAAAAATGGCTCCTAACCTGTTAGGTGCTATCGCAGTAGCTGCATATTCTTATATGTCGTTGGTTCCTTTGATCCAACCGCCTATTATGAAACTTTGCACTACCGAAGCTGACCGTAAAATTGTTATGGCACAATTGCGTCCTGTAACTCGTTTTGAGAAAATCGTATTCCCGATTGCAACCACTATCGTTATCAGCTTGTTGCTTCCGCCTGTAACTGCCTTGATTGGTATGTTAATGCTGGGCAACTTGTTCAAAGAAGCTGGCTGCTTGGATCGTCTTTCTGACACAGCGCAAAATGCTTTGATGAACATTGTAACGATTATGCTGGCAACTGGTACAGGTTTGACTATGAAAGCTGAATCTTTCCTGAACTATCAAACCATCTTGATCATCTGCCTTGGTCTTGTTGCTTTCGCAGCTGGTACTTTTGCAGGCGTTATCTTTGGTAAAATCATGTGTGTTCTGGATGGTGGTAAAACCAATCCTCTTATCGGTTCCGCTGGTGTATCCGCAGTTCCGATGGCAGCACGTGTATCCCAAGTTGTTGGTCAAAAAGCTAACCCTTCTAACTTCCTGCTCATGCATGCTATGGGCCCGAACGTAGCTGGTGTTATCGGCACCGCAGTAGCTGCAGGTGCAATGCTTGCAATGATTGGTGCTGCTAAATAACTAAAATTGAAACAGGTGCATCTTTTATGGTGTGCCTGTTTTTTTATTATGCTAATTACCCATATATAAAGGAAATAATATGTTCATTTTAAATTTGGACATAGTTAACCTTCAACTATCAATATTTTAGTTAAATATTGCTTAAAAATCTGTTGCCTGTGCCACATAATTAAAAGTTTTTATTAAAAACTTTTAATTATGTGGC